>VOFE01002453.1_pt1 | contig 46001 bp, 67 predicted proteins | sample 5384071 | NCBI WGS metagenome assembly VOFE01 (sample SAMN12384724, study PRJNA508395) | human gut metagenome | isolation source: healthy gut D | host: Homo sapiens
AACAAGTACGCGGGCCAGCGCTGCTTCCTCATCGGGAACGGACCGAGCCTGACACCGGAGGATCTGGACCTGATTGCAGGGGGAGCTGAGCTTCGGGTGCAACATGGTCTATAAGCTGTTCGACCGGACAAAATGGCGTCCGACTTATCATTTCATCGTCGACATTATCTATACAAAGAACCTGTATCAGGAAATCACCGACCATGTCGAAGCGCTGATGGTTACCCACGACGTGGCCTATCGGGCGATGAAGGAGCATCCGAAAAGCTGGTTTATGCCAACGTCTATTCCCAGGAGGATTATCAGATCCGAGGGGACATGCTGGCGTACTATATCCCGGCGCGGGGCCACGGTCATGTCCTTTATGATCGAAATGGCCATGTTTATGGGGGATCAAGGAGATCTATCTGCTGGGGACGGACTGCACCAATTCGTTTTACCACGGGGCATTTTACAGAAGGTTACACGGTTTCGGATCTGGATAAAGTCAACCTGGCACGGGCCAGAAGGACGCTGAACAACCCCGCCCTCACGTTGGAAGAGCTGGGCGAGTACCGCCGGATGCGCTCTATTATGGCCTATGAAAGCTGGCAGAGTATGCCGGCAAGCACGGCGTAAAGATTTACAACGCCACCAGGGGCGGCGCCCTGAGGTGTTCCCCGGGTCGCTCTGGAGGATGCGGTAAGCCGGAGGAAAAGGACGGATAATCCGCCCCCGTGGGCAGGCCACCTATCTCAAGCGTCCGGGAAACGCAAAAAAAGCGTTTTTGAAAGAGCTGTCAACAGGAAAGAGAGGTGCGTGATACCAATGCCGGAAAAAATCGTTTCCTTTATCCCAATCAAACTGAACAACCAACGGCTGCCCGGCAAAAACCTGCTGCCACTGCACGGGAAGCCGGCCTGCGCGTATCTTTTCGACGTCATTTCCCAGGTACGGGGATCGACGAAAAATACGTCTTTGCAGCGACGAATCCATCCGCGAGTACATGCCCGCAGGCCTGACCTTTTTGAAGCGCGAAAAATGGCTGGACGGGTTTGACGTCAAGGGGCTGGACATTATCGGGAATTTCATTGAAACCGTGGACGCGGATATCTATGTCCTGACGCACGTCACTTCCCCGTTTATGAAGCCTTCCTCTTTTTGAGACGGCGCTTTCCAAAATTCTCTATGAGGGCTACGACTCTGCCTTTGCGGCGGAGGCAATGCAGGGCTATTGCTGGTATCGGGGAGGCCCATCAACTACAACCCCGCAGGACATTGTCACCACGCAAAACCTAGAGGCCGTCTATATGGAGACGGGCGGTTTTTTTCATGTTCCGCAAGGAGGTATTTGTTAGCACCACCGCCGTATCGGCCTCAATCCCTACCTGCATGTGATCGACCGCTTTGAGGGCGTGGATATTGATACGAAGGAGGACTTCGACTACGCGCAGGCGGTCGCCGCCTTTTGGCAAGCCGGCAGTAAAGGAGGAATATCGGGATGAAGCATGTAAAATTTTGGACACGACGCTGCGCGACGGCCGGATCATCAATAACGCGTTCTCCGACGAGCATATCATGGGCATCAGCGAGGGGCTGACAGCAGCCGGCGTGGATATCATCGAACTGGGTTTTTACGCGGCAACGTCGATTATAAAGGCAACTCCACCTATTTTACCGAGGTAGAGCAGTTCAAGAAATTCATCCCCAAGGACCGGCGCAACAGCATGTTTGTCGCCTTTGCCGATTATGGGAAGGAATTCGGCATGTGGGATTTTTTCCAAGCTGCCGGAATGCGACGGCTCCTCCTTTACCGGGATGCGCATTGGCTTTCGGAAAAAGGATTTATACAATGCAGTCGACGTCTGCAAGCTCGTCAAGTCAAGGGCTACACCCTGTTCATCCAGGGCGTCGAATCCCTGAATTACACCGATAAAGGAAATGCTGGAAGCCATCGAAGTCATCAACGACATCCATCCGGCCTGCTTCGGTATTGTGGACACCTACGGCGCCATGTACAAGGGCGACGTGCTGCGCCTGTTTACGCTGGTCCACAATAACCTCGCAGAGGATATCGCCATCGACTTCCATTCCCACAATAATTTACAGCTTTCCTTTCTCCTTCGCGCAGGAAATCGTCGAGGTAAGCGCCGGGAAGCGCGAGGTTGTGATTGACGCCACGCTGGAGGGCGTTGGCAAAGGGATCGGCAACCTGAACACCGAGCTGATTATGGACTACCTGAACCGCAAGCACTCCTACACCTATGATATCGACCGGCTGTTCGATACCATCGACGAATCTATCACCTGGCTGAAGAAGGAGCACACCTGGGCCTACCAGATTCCCTATTTCATGGCGGGCATTTTTAGCTCCCACGCCAACAATATTATTTACCTGATGGAAAAACACAAGCTTTCCACCAAGGATATCAAGCACATCCTTTCCATGATCGAGCCGGAAAACGCAAGCGCTACGACTATGATAATATTGAACGGCTGTATATCGAATACGTAAATTCCAAGGTAGGCGACACGGAGGCGTTGTCCCGCCTGCGTGCCGCCTTGGCCGGGCGCCGGGCGCTGGTCCTCGTCCCGGGCCACTCCCTGGTCAATTACAAAAAGAGATCGATGAGGTGATCGAGCAGCAGGACCCGGTGGTTATCAGCGTCAACTTCGTCGACGGACGCGGGCGGGACCGAATTTCCTTTTTGGGAACCCGCGCAGATACCAGAAATGCCGGAAAGACCTGGACCATGAAACGACCGTCCTCACCTCCAACATTAAGCCGGAAGGGAGCACGCGCTGGTGGTCAACTACAACAGCCTGATCAACCGTGGCGTCAAGTATTTCGACAATTCTACGATCATGCTTCTGAACCTGCTGCGCAACGTGGGTTGCGAGAAAATCATGATCGCCGGGTTCGACGGCTTCAGCGAAGATGCAAAAGACAACTTCGCCTACGGCATGTACAACCCCAATATTCAGGAAAGCGAATACGGACAGTTGAACGCGGATATCAGCAAATTGCTGTGGTCCTTTTCCAAAACGCTGGAAAACAAAAAGACCGTGCGCTTCCTCACGCCCAGCCGGTTCGAAGGGATTTTTTGCCGAGTCGGTTCTGTGACAGGGTGCCGTTCTCCGGCGCCAACCCAAAGCGGCGTTATCGGCGCTGTCCATCGCATGAAGCCATGTTCCGTGCGGCGGCGCAGGGCGCGCGCCGGCACGCGCCCTGCTTGGTTTTTCCGCAGCGCCCTCCGCCGGCGGTTCCCCCGCCCGTTACGCGGCCGTGCGGCGTTTCCAGGCAAAGCGCGGCGGGAAATCCCGGTCTTGTAAAGCGCCTCCGGGCAAATCGGAAAGGAGAGAAGCGACATGACAAAGATCCGGCTTTTCGCCATGGACGTCGACGGGACCATGACGGACGGAAAAATTTATATGGGAAATAGCGGCGAATTGATGAAAGCCTTTTTGCATCAAAGACGGCCAGGGGATCCGGCTTTTTGCAGGCGGCCTCCGTCACGCCCGTCTTGATTACCGCCCGGGAATCCGCCATTGTCGCCAACCGGGCGAAAGAACTGGATATTACGGAACTTTACCAAAGGAAGCGCGACAAAGTCGCCGTCTTAAAGCAGCTAACGGAAAAGTACCATATCCAACCGGCCCAAATTGCTTATATCGGCGATGATTTGGGCGACCTGGAGGCCATCCGGTTTTGCGGGCTCACCTTCTGCCCGCCGATGCGGCCGATAGGATTAAACAAGAGGTCGATTATATTCTCTCGCAACCCGGCGGCCACGGGGCGGTCGGGAGGCCGTCGAACGCTTGCTGCGGCTGTGAGACGCTTCCCATACCACAAAAGGAGGATTCCTTGTCAAAACGGAACTGCGCCATCGACCTGCTTCGCTTCATTTTTTGCCTCGTAATCCTCTGTGACCACTCCGAGCTTTTCGCGGGGACCAGGTCCCGTTGTTTCAAGGCAGGTATATCGGCGTCGAGTTTTTCTTTATTGTCTCCGGTTTTTTAATGGCCGCCTCCGCCGAACGCGCGGAGCAGTCCCCTTCCCGCTCCATTACAGAGGATACCGTCTCCTTCCTGCGGCGTAAACTCGGGGCGATCCTTCCGTATTATCTCTTCGCATTTTTGCTGGCGTTTTTCATCCGGCAAATCGCTTTGGCGGCCGCCCCGGCGGAAATCGCGAAAGATGCGTTCTACGCGCTCCCCGAGCTGCTGCTGCTCAAGCGGCTGGGGATTGGAAGCGGAAGATGGTACAACGGGGCGACCTGGTATCTTTCCTCCATGTTTTTCGCTATGCTCATCCTTTATCCGATCCTTCGCAAAAAGCGCGATTTCTTTTGCCGGATCCTATCGCCGGTCCTGGCCGTCGTCTTTCTTTATCTCCGTTTACTGGAGGAAACGGCGGCTTTGTGTTTGATTTGAACGTTCGTTCCCTGTTCCGCGCAATTGCCGAAATCTGTATCGGCTGCGCCGGCTACGCGGTTTGCTGTTCGATGAAGCAGAAGACCTATACGCGGTTCGGAACGTTCTTCCTTAGTATTCTGGAGCTCGGCGGTTATGCCGTCGTCCTTATCATGGCCTTCCTCTTTAAAATCGAGGCGTTCGATTCCTATCTGCTGATTTTCCTGGCCGTCAGCGTCCCCGGTCACTTTCAGTGGAAAAGCGTTACCGGCGCACTGAATGCCGGGAGCGGGAAATGGCAGCGTTTTTGCGGCTGGCTGGGGAAATTCAGCCTCGTGCTCTACCTGAATCACCGGTATTGAGCTTTGCGCTCCGGGAATGGATGGCCGGCTGGGATTACTGGTCCATTCTTCCGGTCTATTTCTGCTGGCGCTGGTCAGCTCACTGGCCTGCCTATGGATCGTCGATTCCCTGAAAAACGGGTTCCCTGGGGAAGGCTGATACACGCAAAGGCCCAATGACCCGGCATGCCGTCCTCTGTTTTCACAGCGCCGCCAACGTCCTCGGCCGGATCTCCGTACGCCGTGGCGGGCGGCTCCGCCAGGCCGGCGTGCGCCGCGCACCGGCAACCGCCCGACTGCGGTCAGAACGGCGCGGGCTTCAAAACAAGAGCGCCATAGTCATAACCATCGGCTAAACCGGAGGTTTGCGTAAGCCCTAAAGGGCATATTACCGGCAGGCCTCTTAAAGAGGCACCGAAATTTATTCTACTTGCATCACTTGCCCCACAGCCCGTAAACGGGCGATTTGCTGTCCTAACGAAAGTTTTCCTATTTTCAGGAGGTTGCTGTTAGCAGCTCGCTTCGCTCGATGTTTAAAGCTAAAGCTTTTTACGGGCACCTCCACCGGCAGAGCCGGTGGTTTCGAAAATCAATAAGAGCCGGCGGACGTGAGACGCCTCACGGGCCCACCGGCTCTTATTTTTACGGGGAAACGCACGGCCTTGGCGAAGCCGCCGGCCGCCGGGAAACGGGCCGTCTCCAACGCGTTTTGGATGTCGGCCCTCTCTACCGTGCGGGCCCTCGTTTTCTAGCGGAATGTTTCCTGGAACATTCCGCCGTTTTCCCAGCTCCCCGTTTTTAGGAAGCGTAAAAACGTTTTCGCAATTGCGGCGCATTCTTCTGCAAACGAAAGGCGTCCCGCCGCCTTCACGTTTTCGGCGGCCTGCGCCATGCGGGAAGCGCCGGTCCGCCGTTGTTGGCAGGGCCGCAATGCGTCATCCCAAGGCCGAATGCGCCGAGCGGCATTTCCCGACCGTTGGCCAAGGCGCTCCTGTCCCCGAAATTTCGCGAAAGCCCGGACGAGGCCGCCGATAATTGAATCCCCGGCTCCCGCACCAGTGGCAAACCGTGCCGATGGTGCGCTGTCCTACAAGGCCATGCATCAAGTTTCCCCTTTCTTATGTTCTTCCCGTTGCTTATCTTTTGCCCTTTGCGGCCCTTCATGCTGCCGCGATCTATTGTTTCAAAGCATACCTTTTTTCCTTCCGCACGTTTGCGATAAGAAAAAAATGCGGCCGGGCGGGCAAGGGAGCCGGCCAAGCAAGAAAGTCCTCTTTAAAATTTGGTTTTTCCCTTTTTGGTTTGCAACAAAATGTGTTAAAATGGAAAAATGGAGTTTCGCGCGGAAACCGGATTTTCCGTGGAAGCCTTGCACATGCCGGCTTCGGCAGGAATACGGAGGGACATCATGGTAACGAGAGTGTTTGTAGAAAAGAAAAAAGGCTTCGATATCGAGGCGGCACACCTGCGGGACGACCTGGTCGAAAACCTGGGGATCACCGGCTTGCAGGAGCTCCGCCTGCTCAATCGGTACGACGTCTGCGGCCTGACCGGCCCCTCAGTTTGAGGCGGCCTGCCGGACGGTGCTTTCCGAGCCGAATGTGGACAACCTTTACGGCGCGGATTATGCCTTCCCGGCGGATTACCGCGTTTTTGCGATGGAGTACCTGCCCGGGCAGTACGACCAGCGCGCGGATTCCGCCGCGCAATGCGTCCAGCTGCTCACGCAGGGCGAACGTCCGCAGGTTGCGACGGCGCGCGTCATTGCGCTCCGGGGCGATATCACGGACGAGCAGTTCCAGAAAATCCAGAGCTACCTGATCAATCCGGTGGAATCCCGCCCCGCGTCGCTCGCGGTGCCGGAAACCCTCGATATGCAGGCGGACGTCCCGCCTGACGTCGCGCGAGTCCTCGGTTTTATCCACTGGGATGAGGCGGCGCTGCGCAATTATCATGAAACGATGGGCTTTGCCATGAGCCTTGCAGACCTCGCCTTCTGCCAGGACTATTTCCGCGATACAGAAAAGCGCGACCCGAGCGTGACCGAGCTGCGCATCCTTGACACTTACTGGAGCGACCACTGCCGCCACACGACCTTCCTGACCCGCTTGCGCACGGTCGAAACCGAGCCGGGCGAGCTCGGCGACGCGATCCGCGAAGCGGCGGAAGCGTATTTTGCCGCGCGGCGCGCGGTCTACGGGGAGCGGGAAAAGCCCGTGACCCTCATGGATATGGCGACGATCGGCGCCAAGTATCTGCGAAAGAACGGGAAGCTCCCGGATCTCGACGAGAGCGACGAGATCAACGCCTGTTCCATCGAAGCGCCGGTCACCATAGACGGCAAAACAGAAACCTGGCTCATTCAATTCAAGAACGAAACCCACAACCATCCGACCGAGATCGAACCTTTCGGCGGGGCTTCGACCTGTTTAGGCGGTGCCATCCGCGACCCGCTTTCGGGACGGGCTTACGTCTATCAGGCGATGCGCGTCACCGGCAGTGGCGACCCGCGCACCCCGTTTGAACAAACGCTGCACGGCAAGTTGCCTACCCGGAAAATTACCACCGGCGCGGCGGCGGGCTACTCCTCCTACGGCAATCAAATCGGCCTGGCCACCGGACAGGTGACGGAGCTATATGATCCCGGCTACATGGCCAAGCGGATGGAGATCGGGGCGGTCATCGGCGCGTCTCCCAAGGAGAACGTCGTGCGCGGCGTGCCGGCGCCCGGCGATCTGGTCATCCTGCTCGGCGGCGCAACTGGGCGCGACGGCTGCGGCGGTGCGACCGGTTCCTCAAAAGCCCATACGGAAAAGTCCATCGAGGTCTGCGGCGCAGAGGTCCAAAAAGGGCAACCCGCCCACAGAGCGCAAGCTGCAGCGGCTGTTCCGCAGCCCCTACGGTCTCCCGGATGATCAAGCGGTGCAACGATTTCGGCGCCGGAGGCGTTTGCGTGGCGATCGGCGAGCTTGCACCGGGACTGGATATCAATCTCGACGCGGTACCGAAAAAATACGACGGGTTGGACGGCACGGAGCTGGCCATTTCCGAGTCCCAGGAACGGATGGCGGTGGTGGTTTCCCCGGAGGACCGGGCAGCCTTCTGCGCCGCCGCCGAAACGGAAAACCTCGACGCCACGGTGGTGGCCGAGGTCACCGATACCGGGCGTTTGCGGATGCATTGGCGGGGTGACGTCACCGTAGACATCAGCCGTGCATTTCTCGACACCAACGGCGTCTCTCAAGAGGCCGACGTGCGCATCGCCGCGCCGGACCCTGCGGCGGATTATCTTTCCCATATCCCGGACGAGCTTAACGGCCTTTCCTGCCGGAAGCCTTCGAAAAGAACCTCTCCCGCCTCTCCGTCTGCTCGCAGAAGGGCCTTGCGGAGCGTTTCGACGCGAGTATCGGCGCCGGGACGGTCAATATGCCGTTTTCCGGGAAATACCAGCTCTCTCCGGAGGAAGCGATGGTCGCAAAAGTCCCCGTCCTACACGGTGAGACTGACGACGCTACCGCCATGAGCTACGGCTATATCCCCGGGATCGCCAAATTTTCGCCTTTCCACGGCGCGGCCTACGCGGTTGTGGAAAGCTTGAGTAAACTTTGCGCCGTAGGCTGGACCCGCCCGCGCACGGCTGACCTTCCAGGAATATTTTGAAAAACTCGGTACGGACCCGGCACGCTGGGGGAAGCCGGCGGCCGCACTGCTCGGCGCCCTTTCCGCCCAGTTGGGGCTGGGGCTGCCCGCCATCGGCGGCAAAGACAGCATGAGCGGCTCCTTTCGAGTCGCTCGACGTCCCGCCGACGCTGGTGAGCTTTGCGGTTGCCATGACCAAAGGCGAGCCGCACGATTTCCTCGGAAATGAAGCGCCCCGGCTCCCGCGCCGTGCTTCTGCCCTTGCCGAAATGCGCCGGCTCACTGCTGCCGGATTGGCAGCGCCTCAAGGCGTATTACCGTGAGATCCTCACGTTGATGGAAAACGGCGTAATCCTCTCGGCATCCGTCGTAAAAAAGAAGGCGGCGCGGCGGCCTGTATTGCCAAAATGTGCTTCGGCAACCGCCTGGGCTTCTCGTTCTCGGCGGAGGCGCTCGACAAAAAGCTGCTGTTTGCGCCGAACGCGGGTGCTATGATAGCGGAAATGGATGCTGTCTCTACGATCCCCGGCTCCGTTTCCCTGGGCGTGGTGACGGAAACGCCGGAAATCGTAATCGACGGGCAGGCGCTCCCGCTCGACCGGCTGCTGCAGGCCTGGGCAGGACGCTCGAAAAGGTGTTCCCCCAGCGACGCGCCGGAGGTGCCGGTTTCTCATGCGGTACCGCTCTGGAAGGAGCGCAACCGGAGAGCGCCTGTATTTAAGACCCCCCCAAGCCGAAGGTCTTTATCCCGGTATTCCCGGTACCAATTGCGAATATGATACCGCCCGCGCCTTTGCGCGCGCCGGGGCGACGCCGGAAATTCTAGTGGTCCGGAACCGCACGCCGCAGGATATCGAAGATACGATCGGCCGTATGGGCGCGCAATCCGGAACGCCCAAATCATCATGCTGCCCGGCGGGTTTTCCGGCGGCGACGAACCGGACGGCTCCGGCAAATTCATCGCCACTACCTTCCGCAACCCGAGGATCGCGGAGGCCGTGACCGACCTTTTTGGAAGCCAGGGACGGCCTCATGCTCCGGGATCTGCAACGGCTTCAAGCATTGATTAAGCTCGGCCTTGTGCCGTACGGGAAAAATCACGCCGCCCGCCGAGCATGCGCCGACGCTCACCTTTAATACGCTCGGCCGGCACGTTTCCCCGGATGGCCTATACGCGCGCGTTACCAGCGTCAAATCGCCGTGGCTTGCGGGGACAGAGGCGGGAGATGTGTTCGCAGTCCCCCGTATCCCATGGGGAGGGCCGTTTCGTCGCAGAGGACAGCATGCTGCGCGAGCTGATCGCCAATGGGCAAATCGCAACCCAGTATACGACGCCGGACGGCGTGCCGGACGGCCGGATTGCGTGGAACCCGAACGGCTCCGTCTGCGCGGTGGAGGGCATTACCAGCCCGGATGGCCGTATTTTCGGGAAAATGGGACACAGCGAGCGGCAGGGCGCCGACATCTGCCGCAACGTCCCGGGTGAAAAGGACCAACGGCTCTTCGAGAGCGGCGTCCGCTATTTCCGGTAACAACCGGCGCAAAGCGCCGTACCGGGTACCAAAGGATAACAGAGTAACAATCGGGGGAGCATATTATGGACAGACGTATCCAGGCTTTTTTGAATCGGTCAAGGGAAAAACCGTGGCCTTCTGCGGGATCGGCGGGAGCAACCTGCCGCTTTGATCCGGCTATTTGCGGAAAAAGGGCGCGATCGTCACCGCGCGGGACCGCCGGACATCGGACGCCCTCGGGGATACGGCGGAGGAACTCCGTGCACTGGGCGTCTCGCTCGTGCTCGGCGAACACTATCTTACCGAGCTGAACGAGGATATTATCTTCCGGACACCCGGCATGAAATTCGGCTTGCCGGAACTGATCGCCGCCCGCGTGCGCGGCGCGGTGGTCACCAGTGAAATGGAAGTCTTCTTTGACCTGTGCCCATGCCGCATTTACGCCGTTACCGGCAGCGATGGAAAAACCACCACAACCTCCATCATCGCGGAGCTGCTGCGCGCGGCAGGGAAAAACCGTCCATCTCGGCGGGAACATCGGCCGGCCATTGCTTCCCGAAATTGAGTCAATCGGCGCGGATGACGTCGCGGTGGTAGAACTTTCAAGTTTCCAGCTCATTTCCATGCGGAAAAGCCCGGATGTAGCGGTGGTCACAAATTTGTCTCCCAACCATCTCGACGTCCACGGCACCATGGAGGAGTATGTCGCCGCCAAGAAGAATATCTTCGCACATCAGGGCGCGTTCAGCCGCACTGTACTGAACGCGGACAATACGATCACCTCGGGTTTTGCGCCGGAGGTGCGGGGCGACCTGCTCTGGTTCAGCCGGAAATCCGCCTGTACGCGCGGCGTGTTCCTGCGCGGCGACGGATGATCGTCCACGCGCGCCTTCCGGCGAGGCGATCCTCCGGGCGGGGGGAGAAATCAAAATCCCGGGGCTTCACAACGTGGAAAATTATCTCGCGGCCATTGCCGCCGTATGGGGAGAAGTACCGGTCCCCTGTATCCGGACGGTCGCACGCGAATTCGGCGGGGTCCCGCACCGTGCGGAACTTGTGCGGGTGCTGGACGGCGTTTCCTACTATAACGATTCCATTGGGACGAGCCCGACCCGCACCATCCGGGGGACGCTTTCCCCTTTATGACCGGAAGATTATCCTGATTGCAGGCGGATACGACAAGCAGATCCCTTCGACCCCTCGGCCCGGCGATCGTCGAACATGTCAAACTCCTTATCCTAATGGGCGCGACCCAGCAAAGATCGAGGCGGCGGTCAAAGCCGCAGAGGGCTACCGCGAGGGGAACCCGCAGATCCTGCATGTCGCCGGCATGGAAGAAGCCGTCGTTACGGCACCGCTACGCGCGGCCCGGCGATATCGTCTCCCTTTCCCCCTGCCTGTGCAAGCTTTGACATGTACCTGAACTTTGAGGCGCGCGGGAACCACTTCAAGGCGCTGGTCAACGCGGCAACTTGAACGCCCGCCGGGGAGAGGACAACCTCCCGCGCCGAGCAGCTAAGTTTGGCCGGGTTCCTGTAATCAGAAGCAGGGCACGGGAGCACCGGAGGAAATCGGTTTTTATACGCCCCGTTAGCGACGGATAGATTGCGCACCACAGGATTCGGCCGTTACGCCTCGGATTTTATCGGATAGGCGACGCGCTTTCCTAACGGCAGGCATTTTGCCTCTGTAAAAAGCGTCTTTCCCCTGGCCCGGCCATTCCCCCTTTTCCTGCCTAGACCGTTTTGCATGGCCACTAACAGGAAAGGCAAGCGGAAACCGTTCCAAGGCGTTGCGTTAATGCGGCCTGAATCCTGCCGCCGTACAGCGCGGAAGCGCCGCGCAGGAAAACCGGCTCCCGCAGCCCCACTAAAAAGGGGAAAGCGCCGGTCTGATTTGGCTGTTCCGCGCGCGGCCGGATGCACCTTGCGTGCATCCGGCCGGTTGGCCGCGCGACACCGGCCAACCGGCGCTTCCGCGCCCGGCAGGCGGGCCGCCGGGCCTCCCCCTTCCTGCTCTGGTGGAAGCGAAAAGAGCGTTTTTCATTCCTGCCCAATATGCGCATCCTTCTGCCGAGAACCGCTTTTCCCTTTCCATCCGCTAGCCATTGGCCGGCGCGTCAGATCCGCCGGCTTCATTTTTCACCACCGGATGCGGGCGTATGGGGACACACCGCACCGGAAACCAAGATTGTTGGAGGGATCCCCTTTGATCAACGACATCCAGGAAGTACAAGAGATTCTGTTCCGGCTTTGTGCGGAGCCCGGCGCCTCCGGGAGGAGGATGCCGCCGCAACCATGGCAAAAAAGTATGCTTGCCAAGTATGCGGACGTCGGCGCGACTCTCGGGAATGTCATCGCCACCCTTGGGCCGGGCGCGCCGTACCATCTCCTGCTGGACGCGCACATCGATCAGATCAGCCTTGTGGTTACGGCGGTAGACACACAGGCTTTTTGCATGTCGCCCCTTGCGGCGGCGTTGATCCCCGTGTTTTACCGGGCAGCCGCGTCGTGATTTACGGACGGGAGCCCATCGTCGGGATCGTCTGCTGCACCCCGCCGCACCTGTCTGCCGGCAAGGGAAGACAGGTGCCGGCCCTGGAAGCGGTCCGGATCGACACGGGCCTTTCCCCTGACGCCGCAAACGCCCGTATCGCGCCCGGAGACCGCGTCATCCTCTCTGCGGACTGTCACAGGCTGTTGGGCGCGCGGGCGACCGGGCCTGCGCTCGATAACCGCGCGGGCTGTGCGGCGCTGCTCCGGTGCCTGCACCTGCTTTCCGGAGAAAAGCTGGCGCTTCGGCTCACTGTCTTGCTCAGCAGCCGGGAGGAAACCGGGCGGCAGGGGCGCGTCGACCGCGGCTTATGCCGCCGCGCCCGACGCCTGTGTCGTAGTCGATGTGAGCTTCGCGGTACAGCCCGGCGTCCCAGCGTCCTGTACCGCCGTCCTCGGCGGCGGGCCGATGGTGGGCCTCTCCGCCGCGCTGGATAAAACAATGGGCCGGGAACTCATGGCGTTGGCGGAGTCCCAGGAATCCCATATCCAATTAGAGGCAATGGGGGACGCGACAGGAACAAATGCCGACCGGATCGGGATTACCGGCGGCGGCGTGCGCTGTGCGTTGCTTTCCATTCCACAGAGGAACATGCACACGCCGGCGGAGATGATTGACCTTGCCGACGTGGAGCACGGCAAGGCTGCTGGCTGCTTATGTACGGAAAAAGAATGAGGAGGTGCAGTGAAATGGCGGATCTTTCCCCTTTTGGAGGCGCTGTGCGCCATTGATGGGATCTCCGGCAGCGAGGAATCTGTCCGCAACCGCATTTTTAGAGGAGGTTCGCCCTTACGCAGATACCTGCACCTGTACGCCCTTGGGCAATTTGATTGTTTTTAAGAAGGGCGCCGCCCGCCCGAAGACACCCTGATGCTGGAAGCGCATATGGACGAGGTTGGGATGACCGTCGCCCATATTACGGAGGATGGCTTCCTGAAATTCGAGACTGTCGGCGGGATTGACAGCCGCGTGCTCCCGGAAAAGCCGTTGTCGTCGCCGGGAAATACCCCGGCGTGATCGGCCTGAAGCCGATCCACCTGACTAAAAAGGCGGACGCCGCGCCGCCCATTGCCGGTATCCGAGCTTTCCGTAGACATCGGCGCTAAGTCGCGCGCGCAGAGGCGGAGGCCTGCGTTTCGCTGGGCGATCAGATCACCTTCGCGCCGTTCTTCGATGCGCGCCACGGCATGCTCAGGGGCCGGGCGCTGGACAATCGCGCGGGCTGCCTGTTGCTGATCGAGCTTCTCCGGCAACCCCTTCCGTACGACATGACCTTCGTCTTTTCCGTGCAGGAAGAGATCGGCCTGCGCGGCGCCCGGACGGCGGCGTATACCGTGGCGCCGCAGGCGGCGCTGTGGTGGAAACCACCACTGCCGCCGATATTGCGGACGTCCCGCCGGAACGAGTCGTCTGCCGGGTCGGGTGCGGGCCGGTTCTTTCCTTTATGGACCGTTCTACCATTTACGACCGGGAACTTCCGCCTTGCGTGCCGGACGGCGGAAGAGAACGGGATCCCCTGCCAGGTCAAGCAGGCGTGGCCGGCGGGAATGACGCCGGCGCCATCCATGTTTCCCGTACCGGGAGGATCCGTTTCCCTGCCGTGCCGGTACTTACACAGCCCGGTGGGGATGGCCGAGGACCTGACGCCGGCCTGCCGCGGAAATGATCCGCCGAACCTTCCTGCTTGCTCGCGGAAAAAAAATGCCGGATCTGAAATTTTCGATTATAATAAGGCATGTCCCCGCGCATCTTCCGCAGGGACACCGTATGCGGGTATGGCGGAATTGGCAGACGCGCCAGATTTAGGTTCTGGTGGCAACACCGTGCAGGTTCAAGTCCTGTTACCCGCACCAAGTAGGGGTTGACAAAAAAGATGTCAACCCTTTTTTCTTAGTATTGATGCGGGTTTGCGGGCTTTTCAGAGCAAAAACCGAGAAACGGTTTTACCGTAGATGTCCAACCCAAAACCGCAGACGAAACCGTAAAAGCGGGGCCTCCGCCTGATTTTTTCAGGCAGGAGGTCCCGCTTTTTTGCATTTTACGACTTTTCCCCACCCCAAAGATACCCCCTACGGGCGCCCTTCCAAGCCCTCAAAATACAAGGGGGAAGTGCGCCCTTTTTTTAAAAGCGCCCCGGCTGGCTGGCCGGGGCGCTTTTCCTCTTTCCCCTCTCCCAGACCCTCACCCCTGAATACTTTACCGGCTGGGAAAGAACAAGAAAAAACCATTACTCTCTCACCCAAACAGGAAACTCTCAATTTTCAACAATCACCAGGAAAGGATGCGAACAACCATGAACATCGGCATTGACCATGGCTACTACGCCATCAAAACCCGGCATTTTTCCTTCCCAGCCGGTATCGCTGTTTACAGCCATGAACCCTACACCCTGCAGAACACGCTGGAGTACGGCGGGAAGTTTTTCGTGTGCGGGACGGGCAGGCAGCCCATCCTGCGGAACAAGATGGAGAACGACAACTACTACCTGCTTACCCTTGCCGCCATTGCCGGGGAGATCCGGCAGCGCGGGAAAAGAGCCAACCTGTTCCGTAACTCTCGCCGCAGGACTGCCTCTGGCCGGTTTTGGCCGGGAGAAAAAGCCCTTCCGGGAGTACCTTCTGCGTTCTTCCCAGCCTGTGTGCTTCAAATTCGAGGAACGCCGTACAAAATCACCATCGAGGATGTAAAGCTGTTCCCCACAAGGGTATTCTGCCATCGCTATCCATCCGGAGCTCATCCAGAATGAGCCCTCTGTCCTGCTGATGGATATCGGCGGCTGGACAGTGGACCTCATGCGCCTGGACAACGGTGTCCCCAACGCCTCTACCTGCCGCAGCTTGGAGCTGGGCATGATCCACTGCATCGACGAAACAAAAGAACAGATTCGCCGGGACACCGGGCTGCCCGTAACCGATGCTCAGGTGGAACGGGTGCTGGCTGGAAAAAGGCTGCAGCATGGATGAGGACGCCCGGAAGATCATTCAAAACAAGGCCGCCTCTACACCGAACGGCTTCTCTCAGTTGCTATAGCAGACCGCCATAAAAATTCCCGCGAAAAGCGCCGGAATCGCATCGCTCATCTCCGTCCATTCGATCTCCTTGAAAGCTGAAAGTATTATAAATACCGACGATAACAAGCGCCGGTGCGGTCGCTGCATAAGGAATCGCACTGACAAACGTTGCAAGAAACGCGCTGATCGCAAAGCAAATCGCCACAACCACACTCGTCAAACCGGTACGTCCGCCTGCACCGATACCGGCAGCGCCTTCAACTATGAAGTGTCAAAGATTTTTCCTAATGAGCAGTCCTAGAAAAAGCAGAAATGAACTGCTAATTTATAAAACAATTTCACAAAAATGGATATCATAAAGAATCACCCCCGGAGTAGGATAGAACTACAACGGGGGTGAATTTGTATGTAGCGAGGAAATGCGCCTATATCAAGCAGTACGAGACAGAAATAAAAAGAGATGCATCAGAAAGACACAGCAGCCGGAGATCGGAGAAAATCCTCATTGACAAAAAGAGGGAATATTTGAGAATGACCATATGCATAAGTTAAAAAACAAAGGCAGCACGCTGCTTATCAAATTTTTCTATGAAACCAAAGGTAAAAACACCCCCTGACGCGAATACGTGATACGAAAATATTTTTTCAAGTATGTTTTCCGTCAATTTTATTCTCTGTTTTTTGTGTTTGCGCGATTGCAGACGGCTTTTTTATGGGAGGCAGTCTGGGAGACGGGTGACATAGAGGTGTCTGTCGTAAATATCGCTTATCCGATTGCCGCAGTCATTCAGGCCAATCGCTACGGGAACAGTCAGGGATTATCCGTTTTATCCACGGTCTCGGCGCACCCTTTTTTATGCCGTGATTGACAGTTCAGAATTGATTGAAACGGTGTACAGGCGGTTTTATGAGTTTTTACGCGTTTCCTCCTTCGTCCACATGCGTTTTCTTGTACCGCAATAAAGTTTGCGGCCAATGGGGAAATATGTCCAATTTCTATTAAAAAGCTCCTGGTTTGCCGTTAAAAACACAGATATTTCAGATGTCTATATATTCAACATTAAAAATTCAATTTCTGTTTTTTTCCATAAAAGCTCCGTTTCTTACATTGTTTTCTTACTAAAAATATAGTATAAAATCTTCAAAACATTTTAATTTAAAAAAATGTTTTTTATTCAAAAAAGGAAGGAGGATTTTATTCTATCATCTAATAAACCATATGCATATTCCATAAACAGCAAAAGGAGGAAATCGCTATGAAAAAAATATTCGCTTTGCTTTTGGCTCTGAGTTTACTTCTATGCGCGTTTGCCGCCTGTAGCAGCACATCAGATCAACGGGATCCGATGGTGCCGGCCCATCCGGAAGCAGCGAATCTACAGGCTCTGACGCAAATGGAGACCCTGTTACCATCACTTGGATTCCGGACGAATACAGCGATACGGAAGCTGCGCTGATTCAGGAGAATTTTATTGATGCATTTGAGGAAGAATTTCCAATACACCATTGACATGCAGGTAACGCCAGATGTAGAAAAACGTCCTGAAAGTACAGCTCTCCGCAGGAGAAGGGCCGGACATCTGCCACCTTACCGCCCCTTCCCACTGGCGGAATATGCACGGAGCGGGCGCCTTCTCAGTCTTGAGTCGTATGATGAGGAATACGGCTGGGAGGATCTCATGTTCCCATGGGCACATGACGCTTGCATCGTAAACGGAGAACTCTATTCCGTCCCTATGTCCTATGAAGCTGTCGTGTTGTACTATCGCACGGATATCTTTGAGGAAAACGGCTGGGAATTCCCGGAAACCTACGAAGAGCTGATCGATATCTGCCAAAAAGCGCAGGAGGCTGGACTGATTCCAATTGCTTATGGTGTAAACGGATTTTGAAACAGCAAACGACTGGTATTTGTCCCAAGTCTTCAATAACTATTGCGGCCGCCAGGCGGTAAAAAAGACGTCCTGGAGGAATGCAAAGTTTACGGACGATACCTTTGTTGATGCAATCTCCCGATATAATGAACTCTGGCAGCTCGGTTACATCGGTGATAAACAAACACACGTCATTGCCTATGAGGAATCCTGCTCCTTTATTCTATTCCGGAAAAGCGGCTATGCTGATGACCGGGACCTGGCTGTTGACTGAATTAAATGAAATGATCCCCGGGCTTTATGATTTTGGACCGCATCCTGGGCTGAAGGAAGGGCAAGACTCTGTTATCGGCTCGCCTGCGGCGGTGCCTTGGGATCAACGCTGTGACTGAAGAGCGCGGCACAACGGAAGGAAGTGTGGAATTCTTAATTACATGTTCAATAACGATGAAGGAATGGCCAAGATTGTGGAAGGCGGCGGTCAGCCCTTGCAAACAGAAATTGACAAGAAATATTTTTGGCGAGGATATGAATGAGATGGCAATGGAAATCACTCGACCTCTTAGGGAATCATCCTCTGCAAATCCGGAAACCTCCGGTTATGCCATGTGGACTTTCTGGCCGATCGACACCCATACATACATGACAAAAAAATATTACGAACGTTTTTCCTTGGTGAACTGACACAGAAGAATACTGCGGAATCTCAGAAATACATGGATCAGGATCTTGAAGCAGGGAACGTCCCGCCCATTCCGTAATATGAGACCAACCGGGAAACTGCCTGGCATTACAGGCAGTTTCCGATTCTAATCGGCTTTTTCAGAAAGGATCGAATTGCTATGCAACATTTAAAACGCTTGGGCCTGACAAAAAAGCAGATGATCGGACTTGCGTTTGTTCTTCCGGTTTTTCTCTGGCACATGTGCATTGTCATGATCCCTGCCGTACGAACCCTGTTTATGTCATTTTATGAATGGAACGGACTCAGCGATCCCACCTTTATCGGGTTGGACAATTTCAAAAGATGCTTTTCGAAGACCGTGTAGCGCATCAGGCATTATTAAACAACGTCATCTGGATGGCCGTTTTTTAATTGTCCCACTTGGCGCCGGATTACTAGTCGCCTTTTTTGTTTACGGCATGGACAAATGGTATATCGTACCATTATTTTTTTGCCGTATGTCCTTTCCCGCAGCAATCGCAGGAAAGCTCTGGTCAAAATTTTTAAATCCGTTTTTCGGTTTCCTGAGACCTTCCGGCAAATGGGCCTGGAGACTATGGCGGATATTTCTTGGCTCGGGGACCCAAAAATCGCGCTATGGACCGTTATGTTCATTAATAATTGGGGGGTGGGGGCTTTGTTATGGTTCTATTTGTGGCCGCCTTACATCAGGTCGACCCGGAGCTTTATGAGGCAGTCCGCGTGGAAGGCGCCACAGGGGCGCAGGAATTCTGGTACGTTACGCTGCCATCATTACCATGTCGCTGACCTGGTCGTTTATGGCATTTGATTACGTCTGGGTAATCACACAAGGCGGCCCGTCCCATGCTACGGAAATGCTCTCCACCTTGATCTATCGGAATGCCTTTATCCAATTCGATTCTGGATATGGTTAACCATCTGTGTCCTGCAAAGCGTAATTATTGTCTTTATCTTTGCGTTTATGCAGTATTTCCGGAAGAAAGCGGAGGAATAAGCAATGCGGAAAGAACCTATTTTCAAAAGCAGAAAAACGGATTGGTACATCCACATTTTCCTTTATCCTCATCAGCGCCTTCCAAATTTTCCCGTTGGTCGCTCTGTTTCTCAACTCGCTCCGGAAAGACGCCGCGATTAAAATAAACCGGTCGGCATTCCAGAGGGTATTACCTTTGAAAATTACCAGAACGTCTGGGTAAAGGGCGAATACGCAACAGCTTATCTGAATTCCCTGATGATCGGCATCTGCACAGTACTGATCATCCTGTTTCTTGGCGGAATGGCGGCCTATGCGCTGGCAAAGCTGAATGTACCGTTCGGAGCTTTTTCCTTGGCTATTTTACGCTCGGCATGTCCATTCCCGGGTTTATGTATATCAGCCCGAATTATGCGACTTTTACGCATCTGGGGATCATTGATACACAGCTTTCTCTTATTATCATCTATTCCCTGCATCTTTATGTGCTTCAATCTGCTGATGGTCAGGACGTATCTGATCGGCATCCCAAAGGAACTTGAAGAGGCCGGAAGGATTGACGGCTGTAACGAAATCAGTGTCGTCTGGTACATCACATTTCGCTCGCGCCCGATTCTTGACGACAGTTGCTCTTTTGGTCTTTGTAAACTGCTGGAACGAATTTCTATGGGCCAATACCTTTTAAACAGGGACGAAGTCCGAACGGTCGCCACGCGCTTTTATAAATTTGTCGCGCAGTACACCGTAGACCCCGCCAGCATTTATACAGCCGGCGTGATCGCAATCCTGCCGATCGTCATCCTTTATCTCTGCCTGCAAAAAGAAATTTATTGAAGGGATGACCGCAGGCGGGGTAAAAAGGATAACCAGCGCCAAACCGTCTTTTATTCATCCGCGCCTTTATTTTCTAAAATGTTACAAATCTTGAATTCCATCATTTTTAGGAGGATTATCTAACGATGCACAAATTCGAACGGATTACACCGGACCGCCAGTGGGTAGAAGGATACTTCCAGAACTGGGTACAGAAGAATATCACGCACGAGCTCCTGGAATTTCCGATTGACGAGTATCTGAACCCCTACTACACCAGCGGCCTGATGATCAAGCATTGGTCGACAGAAGACTTTAGTGGAAAGTATTTTCAGGGAATGGCATATGCTTACCAGTATGCAGTACATTATACAAAGCAGGAAGGCGAGCCCAGCAACACAGCGCCTGCTCCGAAACCGGATGGATCAAATTGTAGAAGCGCTGATGCACTACCAAGCGGTGCCCGGCAACAATATCATCTTAAAAATGTACCGGGAGCCAGGAGATTTTGACGAGTTCTGGCGTTTATTCACCATAAAATACGGGCTCCTCATCCTTTTTAACCTATTATGAGCTTTTCCAGGACGAATCGGTCCTCCAGGCCGCGATCACCGTTGGCGAGCGGACACTGGCCGAATATGCCCGGAAACCGGGAAACCAATTAATGTAGAGGGAAGAACCGCAATTGAAGGGTTTGTCCTGCTGTATCGCCATACGGACGGAAAGAATTTCTCGCCTTCTGTGACCATATCATGAAGTCCCGCGTCCAAAAGGAGTTTGTCGATGACGTCCTGGCAAATAACGGAGCATTATACGGATTCCGGAGTGCCATGCCTACACCGTCCTTTCCACTTATCTTGGCATCCTGGACCTGTATAACGTGCTGGAGGAAAACCGGCGGCATATTTAAAGGCTTGCGAGGTTGCCGTTCAGGACATTGCAGAAAAAAGCGGCTGCATATTACCGGCGGCGTCAGCACCTGTGAATTTTTCCAGCCGGATGGCAATCTTGGCGGAACACCTGCGGACAGAATCGACGAAGCGTGTGCCGGGGCGTACCTGATGCGGTTATGCCTGAAGCTGTTCTGGGTAACTGGCGAACTAAAAATACATCGATCTGCTTGAATCCACTTTTTATAATAGCGGCCTTGGATGTAAAAAACGCGGGATCCTTATTTTTGTCAGCTATTATACACCTCTGCAGGGCAACCGCAATTGGAAAAAACACACCTGACAACAGGAACGCCGTGTTGTTCCGCAAGCATGTCCAGAGAAATTGCCCGCATCACTGATGCGATTTGGGCCAAAAAAACGAGACATCGCTGGCGCTTTTGCTTTATAACACATCGGGCATCCGGACCGACTTTGTTTCCGCAGATAACAATAGTGTTCCTGTCTATGCAGAAATCCAAACCAAATTCCCGGTTGAAGGACGTGCCGCTCTGACAATACGGTCCGAACAGCCTGTTCCTTTGACACTGCTGCTGCGGGTCCCAAGCTGGTGCAGTTCCTACATCGCCCGTATCGGCAAAGAAAAATACATCGGGGTCCTGGGACCTTCTCTCAATCGACCGGCTTTGGGAAGGCACCGTTCACGTTGATATTGATCTAGATCTGACGGTTGCCGTTCTTGACGGCGGCCTCTCCTTCCCGGGCTATAAAGCAATCCGCAGGGGCCCGCAGATCCTCTGCGTGGATCAGGCCGTCTGCCCCTGGATCAAAACCTTCACAACCTGCGCTTTGAAGCAGGAAAGGCTCCTGTTCTGCGGCCGGTTTCATCTGAAAAGCTGCCGCTTGGCTGGGTTGGCAGCCAGATATATGCCTGTGACACGCTCAGCGACGGCGCGCTCCTCGTCCCATTTGCAGAAGCGGGGCAGCTCGATGCACAGGAATGGTATCACACCTGGATCCGTGAGGAAGACGGGTGGGTAACCGTAGACGACGGCGACTTGACTTATAGCGGGTGCGGCTGGAGGAAAACCGGCTGCAAGCTTGACGATTTTATGTTTATCCCGTATCATGGGAACCGTCCCTTCCATTGGTTGAAAGAGGATTGTATCGAAAGCTTTTATCAAGGGACCATCCATTACACTGCGCAGGAAGGGGACACCATGGAATTCCTGTTTGACGGCACGGGCGTTGAGCTGTATGTCTGCGGATGGAGCAAGGACTATCCGCTCGGCTTCGCCGCATGTGAAGCTGAATTGTTCCTGGATGGGAAGTCATTGGGGACATACCGCTTTTCCGGACACCAAATGCAACGGCGGCTGTTTTTCACAGATGGTCTTGCAAAGGGACGCCACACTTTGAAAGCTGTTTGTAAGGGGAAGCACTGTTTATCGACTATTTGCGTTACAAACCGTGAACACAAACAAACGATTAACAGGGATCCCGCGTTTTTCGATGGATTAATTGCGGATGCAAATACACGCCCCGTCGGTTTTGTACCGACGGGGCGTAAAAAAGTTTTTTTTATTCACACAGAAGCTCCTATTGCACCGCTTTGGCGCGCGTTAGGCAATGCCGATCTCGGCATCATCTGCATATTCCGGCGATCGATATAAAGTCGCCGCGCCAATTACCGGGGCCGATTCGCCCAATTCTGCCAGCACCAATTTTACATTTTCCTGGACACTCCGGTATGCGTTTTATAAAAATAATGCTGAAGCGGGACCCAGAGAAGCTCCCTTTTCCCTTGACAGACCGCCGCTCACAATAAACGTCTCCGGCGCCAATACCGTTGCAACGGCAGAAAATCCCTTTGCTAAATACCACGCCATACGGTCAATGATCGAAAGGCAGAATGCATCGCCATCGCGCGCCGCGTCGAAGATTGCGTGTGCGTCAATTGCTTCCGGAGAATACCTTTTGAGTCAGAAGCGACTGTGCGCCGCAGGCAACACCATGCCGGAACAGCTTTACCAATCCAAATCCGGAAGCATGCGCCTCCAGGCACCCTTTGTTCCCGCATCCACAGACCAAATCGTCGCCCTCAATATGCAAATGGCCGATTTCCCCAGCCGTATGATTATGCCCGCCGTAAAGTTTCCCGTTGATAATAATTCCGCAGGCTACACCACTGCCAATCGTCGCACAAACCATATCTTTCGTCCCGCGTCCTGCGCCGAACAGGAACTCACCCCAGGCAAGTTGCTCCGGTGTCCTGAATCAGATGTACGGGAAGGCCGGTATGATCTCGAGCATCGCCGCAATCGGGAGATCAATCCATTGCAGATTCGGCGTGTATTTGACGATGCCAAGCTGGTCGCCAACCGTTCCCGGCAGCCCCATCCCAATATAATGGAACGAAGATGGTCCAAACAGAATACGAAGATGGTCCACTAAGGAAATCAGGTGTTGAAGGTTATCCTGTAAAGCCGGAAATTCCCACGATTTCATCATCAATTGTTTCAATATTTCACCTTTCTGATTGACAACTGCACAGGTGATTTTTGTCGCGCCGACATCAATGCCAATACTCAGCTTTTTTTTTATCCATGTATAATTCCTCCAGCATTCATACCCGAAAAATTCTAAAATTGACTTTTCACGGATTATATAGATATTATTATATGTGCCGTTCCTTTTCAAGCAATACAATTTTTCCAAACCTATGGATAAAACCGAATTTTATCTTTTAAAGCACAACCATTATTTTTCATGAGTCCGTAAATGCACAATTTATACCGAATCTGAATTCTAGTGTAAGAAAACTTTTCCAAAAGGCAGGCTGAAAAGAATGAAATGGTTTACACTGTACGCACCCGTCAAGGGAATTGAGGAGATTGACCGTCTTGCTCTTACCAACATGCATCCTTCTCGAATCTTAGACTACTGGGTCTTGCAGTTTGTTCTGAAGGGACGCAGGACAGTCCGGATTGGAAATGAGATGATCACGGCGACGGCGGGAGAATATTTCCTTCTCCCGCCTCACGTTCCGCACTATGGCGCAGAGCTTGACGAGCATGATATTATTTATTTCCATTTTCGAATGGCTGGAAAAGAAATTCCAACGCCGAATCGAATTAACACACAGGGAATTATCCTGCCAATTTGCGAAAAGTATCCTTACGAGCCGAATATTTTAGACCACGTCATGTTTCTTGTTAATAATTACCGTTTTAAATATATTGATACCGCCTTTTTTTCCGCTAACCTGCTTTCCATTCTTTTCCCATTTGGGTCTCTATGCGCAGCGCAACAGCTTCTGGAATAAGCCGCACGAAATTTTAAGCGATAATATTATGAAATTTATTATTGACCACCTTCAAGAGGATTTAACCTGTTCTTCCTTTGAATCTCATTTTCAAATGAGTTACAAGCAGCTAAACAATATTTTCTCCGAAAAGTATCACAAGACAATCAAAAGAAATTAACCGAACACCGAATCCAGCATGCCTCGCACCTTTTGCTGCAGGGTTGCTCCATCGCGGAAACAAGCGCGCAATGCGGTTTTTCCGACTATTTTATTTTCTCCGTGTCTTTAAAAGGATAAAGGGGCTCACGCCAAAGGAATTTCAGGCCCAGTATCTTATCACTTGAAACAATCGCCGACGGAAAGGCCCTTTTCACAATGGCACCATCCCATTCCTCCTCTGCGCCAATTTCCTGTATTGCTGTAACCTATTGCGTTAGATCCCAGCATCTACCGTAAAATCTATACATCCTTATATGATTCAATCCCTGCACAATTCGAAGCGAACATTTCCTTTCTCCTTTATTTTCTGAATTGTCCATAAAACGATAAAAGTTCATTGTCTCTGCTCCTGTGTTCATGTATCTTTTTTTTACAGAAACATCGTCCTTATTTTTTACAGGGGTTGGAGGAAACAATGGAACGAATTTTGCTGCTCGGCGCGCCCGGACATATTTCCACCCACACGGCCAACGAAGCCTTCCGGCTAGGCCACGAGGTTGCCGCCGTTAAACGCACGGAAAAGGAAGAAGAGGATCTCTGCTTTCCGATGAAGATGTACTATGGTGACCGCGATAACCGGTGTTTTTTAGAGGCGGTAATCGCCGACTATCAGCCGGACGTCGTCGTTGATTTTGTCTGCTATAAATATTACCAGGCACAACTGGTTTCCGATGTTTTAATGGGAAAAATAAAGCAATACATTTTTGTCAGCTCCATCGACTACTATAATATGCCTTTGACAAAGCTTCCATGGAAGGAAGAATACGGTATTGCCGCAATGCCCTATGTCACAGAATACGCCGTCGGAAAATATGAGTGTGAAACTTTATTGATGGATAAATTCCGTCACTTCAGGTTCCCAGTGACGATTGCACGCCCTGGTTACTGTATCAATAAAGAAGCCCTGCTGCCGTTCTTTCACGGCCGCAACTGGCTCACCGATGGAAATCGTTCTGTTGTAGAGCGTCTCCCGCGCCGGCAAGCCCGTTATTATCCCCGGAGACGGAAATACAATTTTCCAGCCGGGAAGCGCTAAACTGCACGGGGAAATGATCGCATGGCTGATCGGGAAGCCGTTTACAGTCGGTGAGGATTATAACTGTACGCCAAGAGAGCACAGCACGCTGGACGAGTATATCCAGCTCGTTGCACATCTGGCAGGTACAGAAGCGAAAATCGTACATATTCCCTCAGATATCCTCCCTCTTTAGGGCTGAGGGAAATTGAAGAAAGTTATCTGAAAATTCTTGCGCAGTATAATTACTACTATTCTTCAGAAAAATTCCAGGCCGCGTTCCCGGATTTCCCCTGGCGTTCCACGCCGGAGCAGGCGATCCGAGAGCACATCGAGTGGAACGACCGAAACGGCCTTTACGGGCCTGCTGAAGAGGACACGGTGGAAGACCGGATTATCGCCGCCTGGGAAACCTGTGCGGAAACGATAAAAAAGGACGGTCTGGGGGCTGAGATAAAAGGGATCAAGCCCTCCGCAACAGGAAGGCCTGACAATAAAAAAGAAAGGAGACCAACATGAAAAACAAAACCATGCGCAGGGGTTGTCGCATTGCTCCTGTGCCTCCTGATGGCAGCCAGCTTTGCCGCCTGCACCGGCAGTGGGGAAACCAGCCAAGGGACGTCATCTGCTCCTGCCGGAAATGAGACGCCGGAGACGCCGGAAGGCGGAAAAATTAAAATTTCTCTCGCCACAACAAACGATCCGACCGGCGATGAAATGAATCAGCGCAAATATGAAAATTTCTGGATGCCGATTATCGAAGAATACGAAGAAACCTATCCAGACCGGGAAGTCGAATATACGGCTTATATTTGGGAAACAATCGACGCAAAGCTTATGTCGGATTATGCCGCCGGTATCGAACGCGGTGTTTCGCTCCTCAATTCGTCCCAGCTTGCAACACTTTATAAAAACGGCGCTTTTAGCGAGCCTGCAGCCGTTATGGGACGGCTGGACCGATGAACAAAGAGCCAATTACGAATGGCAGGATTTAAGCCCGTACCAGCACGAAGGCGAATTCTTCGCCCTGCCGATGCAAATTGACGAGCGGATCTTCTGTTACCGGAAGGATTTATTTGAACAGGCCGGTCTGGATCCGGAAAAGCCGCCGACAAGTGTTGACGAGCTTGTTGAATACGCGGAACTGCTCACAACCGATGAAGTCTATGGGTTGGGAATTTATCTCGGAAATGAAGAAGGGACTGCCGAGGTTTCCTTTAATCCCTTGATTTGGTACTACGGCGGCGACACCTGGGATCCGGAGACCAAAGGAAGCAACCTTTGCCTCCGAGGCAGGCGTCAAGGCGGCGCAGTTCTCTCTGATTGCGTTAATACCTGGAAAATCACGCCGGAATTTTCGCTCAGTGGACGCCGCGAGGACGTTGTGCAAACACCTTTATCAACAACCAGTACGCGATGATCACAGGATGTGGATCCTATTGGCTGCCGAATTTTTGAAGCGGCCGGTATGATTAGCGGCATCGCGCCCCGACAGACAATCAGGACATGGGAAATCTTGGATTCTTCCACATTGACGGCTGGACGTGGTACACAAATTCCTGGTGTGTCGGCATCTGTGAGAATTGCAGCTATCAGGAGGAAGCGATGGACCTGATCCGTATTATCCTTGATCCGGAGCACCTTAAATACATCGAAGATTCCCTTCCTGCCAATCTGGCTGTCTATGATGAACCGCAGTACCAAAATTCTCCAACTTATGACGAATACAAATATGCCATTGAACACGGAAAATTTGCGGTACAAACCGCAAACTACAAAAACCCTGACCTTATCGATCTCTGCCGCCGTACAGGAAGTCATCATGGCGAATGATCCCAGCAAAACGGCGGAAATTATGCAGCGTTATCAGGATGAATACAACGCACAATACGCAGGCGAATAAAACACGAACAGGGAAATGTAGCGGAGATTACATTTCCCCGCATTTTTAAGGAGGAATGCCTTTTGCATCCAAAATCCAAACTCACTCAAAGGGACGGGGTTCTTAGCTGGTGTTTTCTGGCGCCTCTTTTTATTGTCCTTCTTCTTTTCCTTTGCTATCCGTTTATTAACGGCTTTCTGTTAAGCGTGAAAGATGCGTCCGGCACCTACGTCGGCTTCTCACATTTCGCCTCTCTCCTGGGGAAAGCCGGTTTACAGAAAATATTTCCCGGACACTGATCTATGTCTTTGTTACCGTTATCGCATCGATTATCCTTGGTCTGTTGGCAGCCCACCTCATCACGAAAAAGTCAAAGCTGGTATCTATTTTGCGGCCGCTTTATCTGATCCCATGGATTATTCCGCCTGTCGCAAGCGGCATTATCTTCCGTTCCTTATTTGACGGAAACGCAGGCCCGATCCCAAAATTTCTAAAATGGCTGACGGGAGAAACCATTCTCCCGATTGGCGATATGAACCTTTCTATTTGGGCCTGTGTACTCCATGAATTTTGGCGTTCTTTTCCCTTTGCCATGCTGTTTATTGCCGCCGGGCTGACAATGATACCCAAGGATTTTTATGAAGCGGCCACCATTGACGGAGCCGGGAAATGGAAACAATTCGTTTCCGTTACCTTCCCGCTTCTCAAATCCCACCTTTTCATCGTGGTTCTCATGGTTACTAACTCGACATTGCAGAGCACAGAGGCGATTTACACCCTGACCTCGGGCGGCCCCGGTTATTCAAGCGAAACAATAGCAGTCAGAATGTTTCGTTCTGCCTTTGTCTACAACGAATTAAACTTAGGCGCTGCATTGGGTGTTCTGTTGCTGTTGATCACCGCCATTCTGATGGTTGTCTACCATAAAGCGCTAAAAAATCAACGAAGAGGATAATGAAAATGTTTAAACATCAGAAAAAACATAATTCCGAAAGAAGCACCTTCGGAACTTACTTTGCTCAAATCTTGATTTTGATTTTTGTCTTTCTGCCAATCCTTTGGGGATTCGGACTTCCTTATGCGCTAACACCTTTGATATCAATATAATTCCGCAGCAACTATCTCTTGATCACTATTGGCTGCTAATTACTTCCGGCGGTTTTTAAATGCAATGAAGAATAGCCTGTTCTATTCACTTGGGACACTATGCATCTTGCTTCCGATTATCCTGCTTGCCGCATATGCCCTTGCACGGATGGAGTTTAAAGGAAAGGATTGGTAAAAACAATTCTTCTGCTGCTTCCTCTTCTGCCCTCCATTGCGCTGTTAATTCCACTATCACAAGAGCTCAATGCTTTCGGCCTCCTCAACTCACGGTGGGGAGTTATCCTGCTGAACGTCACTTTTCAGTCGTGCTTTACCTGTTGGATGATGCATAATTTTTTCACATCACTGCCGGTATCTGTCGAGGAGGCTGCCTATATAGACGGCTGTTCCAAGTTCAAATCCCTCTTTCTTATCGTACTTCCGAATGCGATTACCGGAATTGTTTCTGTAGTGGTCTATTCGTTTATTTCCAGTTGGCTTTCTTACCTGATCCCATATGGTTATTTCCAAGACAGAATATTTCAGTCTTCCACAAAATCTGTTATTTTTACAAGGCCAGTATGGAACAAACTACCGAAGCTTTGCGCAGCGGCAATGCTGACGCTAATCCCACCGATGGTTTTCTTTTGCTTTTCCAAAAATGGTTCATCCGTGGCCTTTTTGGCGTCAGTACAAAGTAAGCCAGCTTTCTCTACGTGCGTTTGTGAGGAAGCATAATCAGCCGTGCAAATTTGAAAAAGCCAGACTGCAGTCTCTGGCAAAATCACAAGTCGGATCCCAGATTTTCCGTTCCGAAAATCTGGAACCTACTGTGATTTTGCGCCTTCCTTTGCTGGCAGCTTCACCTTTAACAATCGCCCGCAGAAACAGCAAAAACAGCCAACACCAAGAAATCGAAAACCAACCGTGGCCGGTTCACCAGCAAGTACGCTTTGTCCGAGAGGCTGGTTTGCGGCGACTGCGGCGGTTACTTCCGGCGGGTAACCTGGAGCATTCACGGGAGAAAGCAAATTGTCTGGCGCTGCATTGCCCGGCTGGAATGCGGCCCGAAAGTCTGCAAGAATTCTCCCAGTCTGGAAGAAGGCCCTCCACGCTGCCATACTCGCGGCCATCCGTTCTCTAGTTCAAGGGCACCAGGAAGAAATAGCCGCTGCACTACAGGACACCCTGGTAAACTGTATTGCCGGAGAAAACAACGAGGCCAGCCCCATCGTCACAAAGAACAAACTCGATGAACTGGATAAGGAATTGGACCGGCTGCTTACTATGGACGGAGTGAAATAACCGACAGGCGTATCAAGCAAATCAGTGACGAGATGCTGCGGCTGAAGCAAATGAAAAAACATGCAGAACTTTCTGCCCAACAGAACATAGGCAGAGAGAGAATAAGGCAAAGGAAATCCTAAGCCTGATCCGCGCGGAAGTTCTCGACCTGACGGAATATTCCGATGCCCTGGTATACCGGATCATTGAAAAAATTACCGTACTTTCCAAAACAGAAATCTGCATCCGATTTGCGGGCGGGTTTGAAATCACCCAGCCCCTTCACTGAGAAGCAGGCACAGAGAAATGCTGGCAGAACATACCCTGCGGTGCTTCTCTGTACCTGCTTTTTGTTTGCGAAAATTTCATTTCGCAGTATAATTATAGATTATAGTCAACTTTGAGGTGCAATGAACAACATGAATATTTATGAAACCAAAAAATATAAAGAAGCATGGGCTGCTTTAGCTATGATAAAATGGATATCATTCATAAACCCTTTTCCACAGATTGGCTCAAGGATGGACCAGACTTGCAAATTGATAGTATCGGAATTGAAGTTACTGAGGCTATTGAACCTTTGGAAGAGAACAACGGCATTTTCAAAATGAACTTATAAAATGCTTAACTTTTCAGGGAGCTCAAAATCTTAATAATTCCTATCAATTTCGTAATAGTAAAACAAGTGCCAAGCGTCTTGGTGATACAGATTTACCTTTCATTTATCGGACTTCATTGGAAGAGAAAAATTCCCATACAACAGATGATACCGATTTAATTGTTGGAAAAATAATAAGTTTTCTAAATATCCTGATCGTCAACATTTCACTAAAAAAGGACTATTCATTCAAAAACAGATAATATTTTTCTTGAAACACCAACGACAATAGGGATTATCCTTTATCATCTGGATGTAGACAAAATTATAGCTGCAGTTGAAAAAAAAGTCTCTTTGATTTTGTCGTATTGTACCTCCCTAAAAAACTAAAATTATTTGAAAAAGGCGTACCCTAAACCGAAGAACTTCCATTTTGGAAAGCAATGATATTTATGATATAAACTTTGAAACTCTTTCGATAATTGACTTAAATGAATACGAAAAATATAAAACGGATATCGCTCAATTGAAAAGCAATGGGTCCAACTAACTTTCTTTGCTTTTTGAAATTACTTGTGTTATACTTTATACAGAGATTAAGGAACCTTGTCGCATTTTGATACTTTTTTTTTTTTAGGCGTGAGGGTATCTTTTTTTGTCAACGCATCCCAGGCTGAGCCTGGACGCAGTTCGCGCCCTAGGTTCAGCTTTTCTTTTTGTCAAATCGGGCCGCGTCGGAGCGACATCTCTTTCGTTACCTCTTTACAAAGCATTCAAACTTGAACCTTGTACCTATCGGTGAAGCGTTCGGGTTTGTCGTTTTTCTCAATGAGATTGCGGCGTTGTGGCTAAAGGAAAAAAGCGGAAGGACAGGTTTTGAACTAGAAAACCCGCAACGAAAGTGAACCGCCCCCATTTGTTAGACAGTATGGTAAACTACTAATGAATGGGGTGTTGTTTTTATGCCAAAAGGGATACCAAAAAAAGGATACACAGGCGAGTTCAAACAAGAAGTTGTAGAGACGATGATGCGAGAAAACTAAGCTACCGAGAAGCAGCTCGTCAGTTTGAGATCAATGATCATGACCGTGTACGGTATTGGGAGCGCATCTATTTGGAAGAAGGCCCACAGGGGCTGTACATAGAGCGAAGAGGTCGCGGCAGCAAGAGGTGTCCTCCGAAGAAGCTCAAGGCGGAGGTTGAAGAAGACTTGCTGGCAGAAGTACAACGGTTGAGAGCGGAGAATGCATACCTAAAAAAAATTAAATGCCTTGGTTGCCGAGAGGGTACGGCAAGAGAGAAAGCAAAAGTAATATGGGAACTGAGGCATGAACACAAGTTATCGCTGCTGCTGGACGTTGCCGGTCTCCCTCGCAGCACATATTATTACTACACCAAGAAGCAGAAAGAGCCAGAGAAGTATGCGGAGTTGAAAGAAGAAATCTGCTCCATTGCAGCAGAGAACAAGGGAAGATACGGCTACCGTCGTGTGACACAGGAACTGCGAAACCGTGGCTTTCATTACAACCACAAGCTCGTCATGAAACTGATGAAGCAGATGGGTTTAAGCAGTAAAGTACGGATGAAGAAGTACCGTTCTTACAAAGGTGAAGTTGGGAAAATTGCTCCCAATCTTCTGGAAAGGGACTTCTATGCTGAGAAGCCAAACCAGAAATGGGTTACCGATGTAACTGCGTTCTCCTTGTTCGGTGAGAAACTGTACCTTTCTACCGTTTTGGATCTGTGCAGCGAGGATCTGGTCAGCTATACGATCTCGAATCGGCCGGTGCTCGGAATGGTTATCTCTATGCTGGAGAAAGCCTTTGAAACGATCCCCGAAGGTACTGGACTTATCCTCCATTCTGATCAAGGCTGGCAGTATCAGCACAAGCAATACCAGAGGATGCTGGAATCAAAAGGCATACGTCAGAGCATGAGCCGAAAAGGTAATTTCCTAGACAATGCCGTGATGGAGAATTTTTTGGATTACTCAAATCTGAGCTTCTATACCTTCAAGACTTTGACTCCTTGGAACACTTCAAAACCGAACTCATTGACTACCTTGATTACTACAACAATCGCAGGATCAAGCTAAAGCTGAAGGGCCTGACACCTGCTCAACACAAATGCCAGACCCTTCAGATCGCTTAATTCAAATATTTGTCTAACTTTTGGGGTTCACTTCACAATACCCCCGCCGGATATGAGAACCGCAATTTTAAAGGAAAATCATCTTCGGACTTTCGACCGCAACAACAACTGCTATTATACCTATGTCCGCCACCAGGGGAAATTCGTCCAGAAAAGCGTCGATTTTCGGGAATTGCTAATGCAATTGTTAGCGATGAGAGAAAGAATCACCACAAATCCAATCTTGGAAAGCCGATGGAAGGATCAAATGCCGGGAGACATCTTATCTCGATGACAACGCATAAAAAGCCGGTTCGTTGTTCTTCTTTTATCCCATTGTTCCCGGCAATGCAAGCGGCTAAGGGTTGAAGCTGATGAACCGCACTGAAGCTTCCGCCTGCACACCGGCTTTGGCCCCATCGCCGCCAAACAACAAAACAGGGCCGGTTTAAAGATCTCCTGAGGAGGGTCAAATGGGTGTTTGCGTGATTTTCTTCACCTTTATGAAACGCCGCCCTTAGCGGGTACGGGCCCTGCGATTTGATTCATTCGATTGGCCTGCTGTACGAGAACAGAGATGCCGATGTCGCCGAGCGCGTTCCTGCAGGGAAAAAATGCGGCCGTTGGTTCGGAAAGATTTATTTCTTGAGGAAGCGCTTATGGGACGCGCGCCGTTACCGCCGGGATCTGCCCCTGCCAATACGGTCCCACAAAACGGCGCCCCTCAAAGAGAGGGGCGCACCCAAACGAAGGAAAGCTTGCCGTGAACTTGCTGCAGCCGGCACAGATGAACCGTCCGGCGATCGGTTCGGCGGCCGCGCTGCACGATGCAACCGCCGGGAATTTTCGCCCGCGAGGAACAGCCCTGCGGACGGGACAATTTTGAGAATCAGAAAAGGACCGGAAAATCCCAAATCCGTTCCCGGTCAAACGGACGGCCTTACAGGACCTTTTTCCGCTCCTTTTTTAGGGTTTTGCAGTTCAAAAATCAGGTGTGGCATTTCCTTTCCCCGGTACCGTTTGATGAAGGAACCTGTTTCCCGCATGCCGATCCGCCTGGCGACGGCAATTGACGCCTGATTCATCGGTCTGATATCACAAACGATTTTTGGTGCTTTTATGGTGTGAAACGCATACTCCGCCATTGCCCGCGCGCCCTCTGTGGCATACCCATTCCCCTGGTAGCGGCTGATTAAGATGTACCCAAGGCCCCAAACCGCTTTGCCTTCCAAAAGTTCTTTTAGGAGTCCGATTTGCCCTACAATTTCATGGGTTCGCTTATCAATCGCCAAAAGGTAATCGATCCCGTTTTCCCGATAGCCGGTTTTCCGCTTTTCAATCCATTCCTTACGTCCGCGTCCGAAAAATAATGCTCCCATATTTTCTGAACCCCTGGGTCCTGCATGATTTCAGCAACGGGCTGAAAATCAGCGTCTTCAATTTCTCGAAAAACAAGTCGTTCCGATTCCAACATCACAACCATCTCCCTTTCTGCCAATCCGGTTCGATCAAAACAGCAAAAGATTCCCCGTAATACGGCCTTATTTCACCGCCTATAACGCTGTAAACTGCGGCGGCCGGCTTAAAAGCCTGCATAAAATTCATTTCAGGCGGCGAAAGTTCAACTTTAAAAGCAAGCAATACGGACACTGCAAAACGCTTCGGAGGCGGCACGAGAGAGAAAAAAGAACGATCTCTTTTAAACCGCTCCCGACAGTACGCGCCATCGGAGGACTTCTGTCCGGAGGTTCCTTGTCATGCCGGCGCCATCTGCACGACGGCGTATCGTGGTGTTTTAACTGTGCCCGATATCGGTTCCTTTCCTTTGCGGCATATTGGCAGCCGCGCACCGGCGATTCCTCTCGCAGGATAGTCCCAAAAGCGCCGCTCCGGTTGCGCTTCCCGCGCCTTGCAATCCTCCTTCTACGTCCTTCTACGCGCCCAGTGAAAGCGGGATTGTGAAGCGGCACGGCCGCGATCTATCCTGCAATCAAGATAAAAAGGCGACTCTGATCCGGCGGCCGGACCGCCTGGGGACGGAGGATAAAACGTTACCCTATCTCTGTTTGTCTTCTTCCTTACAAGAGGCGCTTGTTCAATGGGACGCCGTCTTTCCGCTTCCATGCTATTATACCGATATCCCTGTGCGAAAGCAACCGTTTGCGTGGCGGGAACGAGGAAAGTTTCATGTGCTGAATCGCAATATAAGCGCGGTCCGGCCTTTTTTCGGGATATTTATGGGAAGGATTCGTTTTCCCGCCATCAAAGACCTTCACTTTAAGCGCATCCACGACGGTGCCGCCCGGCGCTGTCCTTTGTATGCGCCGGGGCCGTGGTACCTCGAACACCCGCCTTTCCTGTATTTTTGAATTCCTCCCGCTTTTGATATTGTAATCCATGTAAAAAGGGAGTAAAATGGACTTTGCCAAAACGATTTCGGATTGGAGTTGTCCTCGGTTATGAAACGGTCGTCGTATGAAATCGACATGTGTAACGACCCCCCTGCTGGGGAAGATCCTGCGGTTTGCGATCCCTTGATGCTGTCCGGCATCCTGCAGCTTCTGTTTAATGCGGCGGATATTATCGTGGTCGGTCAGTTTACCGGAAGCGACGCCTTGGCGGCGGTCGGTGCCACCAGGCCATTGAACAACCTCATTATTAACCTTTTTTGGGGCTGTCTATCGGCGCCAGCGTGCTGGTGGCCCGGTATTGGGGCCCAGGATACCAAAAACGTACACGAGGTTGTACACACCGCTATGCTTGTCAGCGCAGCTGCCGGCGTCATTTTGATCTTCCTGGGGATCCTGCTGGCGCCCGCTATTGGAAATCATGGATACGCCGCCTGAGTCCCTGGATCAGTCCGTATTATATATGCGGATTATTTTTGCCGGTATGCCGGCCATGATGGTCTATAACTTCGGTGCGGCGATTCTGCGCGCGGTCGGCGACACGCGCCGCCCCCCTGTTCTTTTATTGATCGCTGGTGTGGTGAATGTCGGCCTGAATCTTTTCTTTGTCTGCATCTTCCACATGGGCGTCGCCGGTGTGGCCCTGGCGACCGTCATTTCGCAATGCATTTCCGCCGCGCTTGTGGTCCCTCTGCCTGGTGCGCAGCACCGGCTGCCAAGCTTTACCTCAAACAGCTACATATCTACCGGGACAAGCTGTTGGAAATCGTACGGATCGGGCTCCCGCCGGGATCCAGGGTGCGGTGTTTTCCGTTTCCAACGTTTTGATCCAGTCCTCCATCAATACCTTCGGTTATATTGCGGTTGCCGGCAATACGGCGGCCTCCAATATCGAAGGGTTTGTTTACCTCCATGAATGCCCTGTATCAGGCGTCTCTCAGCTTTACAAGCCAAAACATCGGGGCGCAGAAGGTAAAGCGCATCGTTCCCGTATTAGCGCAATGCCTTGGCTGCGTCGTTGCTGTCGGTGTGGGGCTCAGCGCACTGGCGCTGCTGTTCGGCCGGCAGCTTCTGGGCATCTATTCTACCGATGCTCAGGTCATCGAATTCGGCATGAACCGGATGAGTGTCGTATGTCTGACTTATTTTCTGTGCGGCATCATGGACGTTACCTGCGGCTCCATCCGTGGGCTGGGATATTCCGTCACGCCTACCATTGTGTCCCTGGCCGGAGCGTGCGGCCTGCGGATCCTCTGGATTCTACACAGTTTTCGCGGTGGACCGGACGCTGTTTGTCCTGTACCTGTCTTATCCGATCAGTTGGGCCGTCACCTTTGCCGCCCACCTATTTTGCTTTGCCCTCTTTTTCCACCGGTGGAAAAAAGAAGGTTTCCGCAAGCGCTATGCCTGTGTACAGGCTGTCCGGCGGCCGGCCCCGTTTTATGCCGTCTTTGACGGGGCCGGCGTAACGCGCAACCATCGCTGTTGCCGCGCACACCGGGCTCCTTTATGCCTACTGTGGACGGCCTGTCTCTTTCCTTTTTTGCCGTAGCCGCAACGCGCTCCGGTATGTGTCAGACAGCCGACCTGTGAAAGAAAGCCGTGTGCCCTCCATTCAAACCCCAGGGGTGGCATGGCCTTTTTATGCTGCCGGCGGATGCTCCGTCCTGAAGGGCCGTTTTCCAGCAGAGCCGGGAAGCGGAGCCATCCGTGCCTCCGCGCGCTACGGCGCCGGGGTAGATCACAGTTGGGATCCGCCGCCGATATGGAGCTGCGGACCGCATTGGCATGTTCGCCCGCAGCCCCGTTCCTCCGGCAATGGCAAGGGCAACGCCGCCGGAAGGCCGCTTTTGTTTTTCATCGACGGCCATACGCCGGGCTGGGTACGGGCTTCCCGACAATTGACAATTCAAAATAAAAACGCTATGATTAATCCGGAAAAAGCGCAAATCCCTAATTGCGAACAAACCGAATGATAGGAAGGCGAAAAAATGGGTTTTTTCTACAGGTCCCTTCCCTGAGGGCTGGACTACTGTTGTAGCCGTTTCCACCGTCTTAATCGCACTGGCCAATTGCTTCTTCGGCTACCGGCTGTTAAAACTCTGGATCGCGGTGGCCGGGTTCTTTTGTGGGGTTTTCGGTGGGTTTTCTGGTCACCGAAGCCATTGCGCGCCAAGCCGTCATCGCACTGATCGTCGGCGCTTTTGCTTGGCGCCGTCCTTGCCGTCTTGTCCTTCAAGGTCTATTTGTGCGGGGTGTTTTTCCTCTGCCTTTCAACGACGTACAGCCTATTTTCCATCCTTCTTTCGGCGGATGTCTGGTGGGGAGTACGTCATCTGCCTGGTTTTTGCCGTCCTGGTCGGCCTGATCTCCATCCGTTTTGTCCGCCCGGTCGTCATCGCCAGCACCGCCCTCAGTGGTGGCTTCTCCGCCGTCGGAACCGCCTTGACCGCGATGTCTCCTGACCGGTTCCGTCCCGCTGATCGTGTGCGGAGTGCTTCTTGTTGCGGGAGGGATGGTCCTGCAATTCCTGACAACGGAAAAACACGGTAGCCGCCGGCTCAAGCGGCCACCCGTGTTTTTGGCTTGCGTCGTTCTTTCAATCTGTCAGATGGAAGGCGTCCTTTGAGCGCCTCCGATTTCATCATCGGTGATATGGACAATTTTACCGATATCGCGAGAAGCGATAATGGAGTTGGCCGTCGCCTCCGCGACCTCAAGCCGGTCGAAGGCCTGGAGCAGCGTCTCCCCGTCACCGTGACGCAGTCGTTTTTATAAATAATTACCGGCGTACGGTGGCTGAATTTCCCGGCAGCCGCAACGGGATCCCGATAGATGTCCTCAAACGGCTCTTTGCGGGCTTCACGCAAAAGGATATAGCTTTCCGGGATCGTCCGGGGTCGAACGGCGTGTCTGTCACCGCAAAAAGCCATCACATGCAAAGGATGTGCAATCAGGATCGCGCCGATGTCGGCATGCGCCTGATAAATCGCCTCATGGAATTTCACCGCGCGGGAGGGATTTTCCCCTGTTCCTTCATTCCCGCTTTGATGCGGACTAGGTCCTCCTCCTGGAGGTAAGCGCGGTCAAAGCCAAACGGCGTGATCAGGAACGAACCGTCCGAAAGTTTCACCGAATACGTCCCATGCGTCGCATTAAACAACCCCTGCTGGTAAGAGCGGTGGATCAGGGTGATCATATCGCGGCGCGCGGCACATTCTTCTGTCGAATGTGTCTTCGGGATGAAGTCGTCCATCAAAGGTGATGGCGGGTCTGCGTTATTGCGAACGCCTCCGGCGGGATAGGCGCCGGCGTCCCGATCTTTCCTGCCACAAGCTCCAGGTTCGCGCTGTATTCCAGCGTTTCAAAGGCCATGAAAGCTGCAAACAGATCCTTCGCACCAATACATACCCCGTGATTTTCCAAAAGCACAATGTTGACGCCCTTTTCGAACTCTTTGCAATATTTTCCCCAGCTCGTCGCTCCCCGGCACGGCGTATGTCGCCATGGAAAGCTCCCGCAGGTCTTCCGCACGGAGGAAATCAAATCCACCTCCGGCAGCTTGCGCGCAATAGAAAATGCGACCAACGCCGGCGGATGCGCATGCAGGACGGCGTGGATATCCGGGCGGCGGCGGTAAATGGAGGCATGGAACAGGGAGTTCCGAAGACGGCTTATGGATTCCCTCACAGGCGCCGTCCGGTTTAACGCAGATGATATCGGCACGGGTCAAGGTCCCTTTATCAATCCCGGCAGGCGTAATCCAGATGTTCCCCTCAGTGTCCTGGATAGACAGGTTGCCGCCGGAGGTCGTCGTCATGCCTCGCGCGTAAATTCGGTGCATGATCATCACCAACTGGTCGGCCGGGTGCAGGTACTCGAAATTCATATTTATGCCCTCCTTATTCTTTTAACTCCCTCTCTTTCCTTCATTCTAATCCTCCGAAAGCCGCCTGTCAACCGGCAAAGCGGTCGGGCGCTGCGGCTTACCGCACGGACCGCTTGACAAGTAAAGCTTTCGGTCTATCGACAGGGAAAAGGGCCTCCAAGCTCCACGATTGCGCGTTTGCGTAAGAGCGTTCCCCGGCACGGATTACGGATCAACGGTCACCTCTTCCCCGCAAATGATCGATGATACAACTTTCACTAATTCTTCCGCTTCTATTTGTTCGGCAACAATCTGATGCGCAATTCCGTCGTGTTCAAATCCGGCAATATACATATCATAGTAGCCAAACGGGCACAAGCATGATTTCCCCTTTGCATCGTTCGTCGCTCACGCTAAAGTCAAAAGCGTCAATATTGCGTCAATATTATCCCCTCAGCCGCGAGCGGCTTTTTCCGGCTCCGGCACGGTGCGGCGTTAGGGAGCCCATACCGCGATGCCGCGATACCTGCTAATTTGCAGGGCCAGGCGGGCGAGCGGCTTTTTCCGGCTCCGGCACGGTGCGGCGTTAGGAGCCCATACCGCGATGCCGCGATACCTGCTAATTTGCGGGGCCAGGCGGGCGAGCTGGCTTTTTCCGGCTCCGGCACGGTGCGGCGTTAGGAGCCCATACCGCGATGCCGCGATACCTGCTAATTTGCGGGGCTAGGGGCGGTTCCCATCGGTATCCACCCGCGCAGTACAGAAGCCGACTTCCTTTGAAGATCCCGTATGACCCGGTACGGCCGTCGGGCTGCCAGCAGCGAAAGGCGCGGAAGCCCCGCCCGGTTATACCGGGCGGGGAGCGTGCCAAGCACAGCCGCCGCGCATCGGCTGCTGCAATGTTCCACAAAACCGCATTACCCCGGCTGCTTTCAAAAAGGCCCTCGGCGCCCGCGCAGCTTCTTCCGCGCCCAGTCCGGCTGTAAGCGCCCCGCTTCCGGCAATCCAATCCGGGAATCTCCCCGGCGCCGGGCGGCCACCAATATCCCCTGAACGGCTACCGGAGAAAACCGCCCCACCGGCTTTACTGCCATTTGCTTCCAGGAAATACGCTCGGCAACCGCAATAAAGAAGCAGGCCTGCCACCGTGACGGCGCCCCATCCGGCCATACCGTATGGATAAAGCCCGGCCTTATGGATGGATTGACGCACTGCCAGAAAAAGGCGGGAACCGCATCCTTCATGCCGTTCCCGCGCATTCGTTTTATTCCGTACAACTGCAGCCGTGTTTGACACGGTCATGCTCCTCTGACCGTTTCGCGTTGTTCCACCGGTCCATGGTACCGACAAGATATCCGGTAATCCGCCGGATCCGGCTCAAACGGGACCTCCACAAACCGGTACTCCAGGTCGGCAAAATCGCCGTCCACCTGTACCCTTGATATAGTCGATCCGTCTTTCCGGAGCCTTCGCTTGTACATAATCAATATACGCCTGCTTCTCCCGTTCTGAAATCGCAGCGCCGTTTACTGTAAATTGCATGTTTCTTCCCGCCTTTCGCAGACACAATATATAGTGTTTTTATTTAATATACATACTATATACAAAAAAGTCAAGTGACTTTTGCAACACATACAGAAAAAAGATTGCCGTTTGTTTCTCTGTGGGATATAATGGAAAATATCGGCGCATATATTCTTTCGATACAGAACCTGTGGCCCGTTACTTCGGGCTTTTATTGATAGAAAAGGAGGCAACCTGGGTTCCGGGAAGCATATGGAAAAAACCTTAGTCATTATGGCGGCCGGGATGGGCAGCCGGTACGGTGGGCTCAAGCAGCTCGACGGCGTCGGACCTAACGGTGAACGGATTATTGATTATTCGATTTATGATGCGGTACGCGCGGGTTTCCGCAAGGTCGTCTTCATTATTCGGGAGGAAAACTTCTCTGCGTTTCAGGAAGCAATCGGGGATGAGGTTTCCTCCGTCATCCCGGTGGAATATGTGTTCCAATCTGTCAACCGCCTCCCGGCAGGGATTTCCGTACCGCCGGGGCGTAAAAAGCCGTGGGGAACCGGCCATGCTGTCCTCTGCTGCGCGGACGTCGCCCACGAACCGTTCGCGGTGATTAACGCCGACGATTTTATGGACCGGAAGCGTTCCGTCTGCTGTCGGACTGGGTGGAAACGGCGGGAGGCGCCGCCCCGGCGGAATTTTGTATGGCGGGATATATTCTGAAAAACACACTCACCGAAAAACGGCTCTGTCTCGCGCGGCGTCTGTGAAACCGGGCCGGACGGTTTTCTCCGCAGCGTCACAGAGCGCACGAAAATCATGCGCCGTGCCGGACGGATCCAATATGAAGAAAGCGGCGTCTGGCACGATATCAGCGAGAGGAGCAGGTCGTTTCTATGAATTGCTGGTGCTTCCGCCGTCCTTCCTAAATGAAATCGGCGCCCGTTTCCGGCGCTTCCTTACCGAAAACCAGGGGAATCTGGAAAGTGCAGAATTTTTTCCTGCCCTCTGTCGTGTGCGACCTGATTGCCGAGGGAAATGCCGGGTCCGCGTACTTCCGACGTCAGAAAATGGTTTGGCATCACCTATCAGGAGGATCGGCCCGCCGTCCAAAAGGCCATCCTCACACGGATCCAAAACGGAGATTACCCTCCCCATTATGGTGAACGGCGCCGCGCTCCCCAATATTGAGAAACGCTAGAACGCCTGCAACGTATCCGGGGAGCGCTCCTGCAAAGCGGGCCGATCCGCATAGGCATCAGGTCCGTTTGGCGCCATAGAACATGATCGCCGGTAGAAACGGATTGTACGAAAAGGGATGAAATCATCCGGCCGGCAGGGATTTTGGCGCCTGTCGGGCATCATCCTGATAAACGCAACAAAACATGCGGTTACAAAAAGCCGTACCGCATTTAATCCCCGAATTCCATGGTGGGGTAAGGGGTAATGGCGGTTTATGCCCTTGCAGGCTATCGTTGCCTTCTGTTTCGCTACAGAAAAAGGGAATTGCGAAAAAGCGAATCTGCGTTTTGGCAGGGGCCCATAAGGAAATCCCAGAAAACCCGGCGTGGCTCTTTGAAATGAACCCCAAAAGTTAGACAAATATTTGAATTAAGCGATCTGAAGGGTCTGGTATTTGTGTTGAGCAGGTGTCAGGCCCTTCAGCTTTAGCTTGATCCTGCGATTGTTGTAGTAATCAAGGTAGTCAACGAGTTCGGTTTTGAAGTGTTCCAAGGAGTCAAAGTCTTGAAGGTATAGAAGCTCAGATTTGAGTAATCCAAAAAAATTCTCCATCACGGCATTGTCTAGGCAATTACCTTTTCGGCTCATGCTCTGACGTATGCCTTTTGATTCCAGCATCCTCTGGTACTGCTTGTGCTGGTACTGCCAGCCTTGATCAGAATGCAGGATAAGTCCAGTACCTTCGGGGATCGTTTCAAAGGCTTTCTCCAGCATAGAGATAACCATTCCGAGCACCGGCCGATTCGAGATCGTATAGCTGACCAGATCCTCGCTGCACAGATCCAAAACGGTAGAAAGGTACAGTTTCTCACCGAACAAGGAGAACGCAGTTACATCGGTAACCCATTTCTGGTTTGGCTTCTCAGCATAGAAGTCCCTTTCCAGAAGATTGGGAGCAATTTTCCCAACTTCACCTTTGTAAGAACGGTACTTCTTCATCCGTACTTTACTGCTTAAACCCATCTGCTTCATCAGTTTCATGACGAGCTTGTGGTTGTAATGAAGGCCACGGTTTCTGCAGTTCCTGTGTCACACGACGGTAGCCGTATCTTCCCTTGTTCTCTGCGGCAATGGAGCAGATTTCTTCTTTCAACTCCACATACTTCTCTGGCTCTTTCTGCTTCTTGGTGTAGTAATAATATGTGCTATGAGGGAGACCGGCAACGTCCAGCAACAGCGATAACTTGTGTTCATGCCTCAGTTCCCATATTACTTTTGCTTTCTCTCTTGCCGTACCCTCTCGGCAACCAAGGCATTTAATTTTTTAGGTATGCATTCTCCGCTCTCAACCGTTGTACTTCTGCCAGCAAGTCTTCTTCAACCTCCGCCTTGAGCTTCTTCCGGAGGACACCTCTTGCTGCCGCGACCTCTTCGCTCTATGTACAGCCCCTGTGGGCCTTCTTCCAAATAGATGCGCTCCCAATACCGTACACGGTCATGATCATTGATCTCAAACTGACGAGCTGCTTCTCGGTAGCTTAGTTTTTCTCGCATCATCGTCTCTACAACTCCTTGTTTGAACTCGCCTGTGTATTTTTTTTGGTATCCCTTTTGGCATAAACAACACCCCATTCATTAGTAGTTTACCATACTGTCTAACAAATGGGGGCGGTTCATTTTCCCACGCCGGGCTTTTCAGCTTAAACGCGTCGCTGGTTCTGAAAAGAAGCGGCCCTTCAGCAGGACCGCCGGCATTTGCTTTGGCGGGCAAGCCCGCCTATCCCCGCCACCACACAGCACTGCCTTAAAGAAACGGCTTGCCGCCTACCCAAAGCAGCGCTCCAGCGCGTGCCAGCAGGCCGGTGCAGACTCCCGGAAACGGGCTGCATCGCGTTTGCCATTGAAAAAGCGCTTCCTTTTCACATGGCCGCCCTATACAGAGAGGAACCCCGCCGTGTTGCCAAGCATCGGCGAAAGCTCCCGTAAACGGCTTTACAAAAGCATGGTATCATTATTTTAAAAAAATTTTGGATCTGACGTAGTATTCGCCGCTAAAACCGTACTATATACGTGAAGCCGGAAAGGAGGCGGTGAGATGATAGACGACGAAAAAATCATAGAACTATTTTCGAGCGTTCCGAACAGGCGATCCGGGAGCTGGATCTGAAATACGGGAAAATATGCCATAACCTCTCATATAACATCGTAAACAACCGGCTGACGCGGAAGAATGTGTGAACGACGCTTACTTCGGCGCATGGAACGCCATTCCCCGGTGCGGCCTAACCCTGTTGTTGCCCTACATCGCAAAATTGTTCGGAATCTTTTCCCTCAAACGCTATTACAGGAAAGAAGCAGCAAAAACGAAACGGATTACTAGATTGTTATGGAGAAATCCGAGCTTGTATCGCAGACCGGAAAACCGTTGAAGATGAAATGGAAACCGAGGCCAGCCCGCATCATTGAGGATTTTTTAGACACACTGCCCCCCCGAAAACCGCGTTATCTTCATGCGCCGCTACTGTTTATGGGGCTTTCTGGATAAACCGTTTCCGTCCGGCTGGCCTGTATCGAGAGTAAAGATGAAACAATGCTGGATTGAAAGAGCAGGTGTCCGCATGAACCGGAAAGAAGTTTTCCATCGCGCGATGAGCAAGCTTGACAAAGCAAAAGTACATTGACGAAGCCCTCAACGGCAAAAAAGAAACCGAAAAGAACGCGAAAAAACCCGGCTGATTAAATGGGCGCTATTGCAGCCTGTCTTGCTGTGGCGCTTGCCATTGGTATTCCTTACTCTGTTCAATTTTTATAATGACAGAGATGGAGGGAACGCAGGATATATCGTTGCAACAAAATGACGTTTAAAACAAAGATAGTAGAGGTACAAAAGAAACGCTTTGTTATAGAACCTGGAGGAATGAAGAACGCGTGAACTTGCAACAACGATTCTTATCCCGATTGATGAAACGATGGGAGAATTCAAACACATTAGAATATCTTGCAACCGCACTTTGACGATATCGTACAAATTGGCTAATATCTCAAAGAGGACTCAGACATTCGCAAAGGGACAATTGCTGCCATGAAATTGTACCTGTAGAGACAGAACACGATTTGGAAATCCAGGACGGATATTCCAATTATCCCCAACCATCAGATTCTCTTGAAGAAGTTGTTCTAGAACAAGGCCCTGAAGCCCCAATTAAATGATCTATCCTCATAGCAAAGGAGGATTCTGTTATGAAAAGAAACGGTTAATACCACAACATGCGCATTTCCTTATTGTGTATCGTGGTAGTGGCCTTCATTTGCAATGGGAAAAAGCCATATAAAAAGTTGACGCAACACAAATCGTGTCGGCTAAAGTATTATTATCTACCAGGCAGAACGGTTGAAATCGAGGATATTCCAGTTAGTCGTTTATTTAAATGATGTAGTTATCTATAATCAAGATAATCTACACAGAATATGCTGACAAGCTGCTATTTTTACCTCTGACGATGACGGACGGTACACAAACAAATATTACGGCATACAATCCCTTTCTTGTCATTGACGGTGTAGGATATAAGACAAAATATAAGCCATGTGAAGCACTCAACCGCTATGCGAATGAATTACTTACTAAACGCTGGAACTGCCAATTAAAACGACAGCGTAAAGCTAAACAAGTATCCACAAAGAGCAGACGAGAAAACCGGCTGCCCTTTTTTCTATGCCCACAGGCGGAAGGACCGGCCTGCCACATTACCCTGCCATGCAAGCTGGTACAAGTTTGCTCATCATCGCGGATTTGCTTCACCGGAAACCCTGCGGACTGCTGGTTGGCGGCAGTTTCCCAAACCCCTGAAAGCCACTTCTATCGACGGCCGCGCTTCCTCCGGCGCTGAAAAGCTTGGCCGTTTGGTTACGGGCAAAAGAAAAACGCCCTGCAATCGGTCCGCTTTTCGCATAGCGTTTTTTCGTTTTCCGTTTGCTTGGCACAAGTCATCATTTTTGAAATGCAGCCTGGTAGATTGCCTTTTTCGCCAGTTTTGCCGTCGCCCTTGAAAAAACGGCCCCATATTGCCGCCGGGATCCGGCCGGAAGGGGATTGAATTTTAGATCTCAATGGTAAAATGGAATTAATTCGGAAAAAGGGGGGTAATCGCTTGCAGAAGATCACATACCAGCCAATCCCGGCTCCTGCACCACAATGGTGGGTTATCTATGACGCCTCGTCGGCCAGGAACCGCACTGCACCGACCGGCTCAGCTGTTGTTGTTTTTTCCGGGCGGCGGCTATGCGCGTTTTGTTCCGGATCGGCGTGATCCGCCGCCTTTGCCGTTTTTTGAAAAAGGATACCAGGTCTTCTATCAAGTCTTACCCCGTCCCAGCGGAGCTGCCGATGCGCCCTGATCGACGCTTCCCCGTCTTCGATGGCAATCCCTGCCCCATGCGGCAGAATGGGCGGTGGATGCGGACCACCGCTGTCTGCGCTCTCTGCGGGCGGGCATTTGGCAGCGAGCGCCACCTTTTGGGGACCACCCGGCATTGAAGGAGAATTGGATACGCACGGCGAAAACCGTCCCAATGCCGCAATTCTCTGTTATCCGGTCATTACCGCTGGACCGTACGCGCACGCGGCTCCATTGAAAACGTCTCCCGGCGCACCGGAAGGCGATGAGCGGCAGGCGTTCTGAATTCGCTGGAAAACCAGGTGGACGCCCGCGACGCCGCCGGTATTCCTTTGGCACACGTTTGACGATGAGCTTGTCCCTGTAGAGAATACCCTTTTGTTCCTATCGGCGCCCGCCGAATC
>VOFE01000170.1_pt1 | contig 46000 bp, 67 predicted proteins | sample 5384071 | NCBI WGS metagenome assembly VOFE01 (sample SAMN12384724, study PRJNA508395) | human gut metagenome | isolation source: healthy gut D | host: Homo sapiens
CATATTGTAGTGAAGTTATTAAGACGATACGTGCCATTGATCCGGATGCGATCATTATATGCGGAACGAATACTTGGTCACAGGATGTCGATCAGGTAGCGGCTAAGCCGATGAAAGCACTTGGTTATGAAAACATCATGTATACGTTCCATTTTTATTCCGCAACGCACAAAGAGAATTTAATGGAAAAAGTACGTCTGGCAACCAAGGATGGAACACCGATCTTTGTTACCGAATTTGGTATATGTTCAGCAGATGGTAATGGAAGTTATGACGCGGAAAATGCGGATCGGTGGATTGCGTTGTTGGACGAATTAAATATTAGTTTTGCATGCTGGAGTTATAGTAATTGTAATGAAAAATCGGCGTATTTTAAGAGCAGCTGCAGCAATGCCGGGGGCGATTGGACAGCGGATGATCTGACAACAACCGGTAAGTGGCTGATCAATACCTGTCGAGCACACGAGGAGAAAGAAAATGCATCCTATCCGGCAGTATCACCGTCAGCAGAACCGACGAAAGCACCGACAGTAACCGTAAAACCAACGGCAAAACCGACGAAAGCACCGACTGTAACGGAAAAGCCGACGACAGAACCGACGAAAAGCACCAACTGTAACCGTAAAGCCAACGGCAGAACCGACGAAAGCACCGACAGTAACGACTGCTCCGGACAAGGAGATACAGGAGGCACCATCGACAGCATTAACAATAGTGGCACGTACGTCTACCTCCTTAACCGTGCAGGCAACCGTTGCAGCACCGGCAGGCAAGAGTTATGAATACACAATTGATGGCACATCATGGCAAACGCAGACCACCTTTACTGATTTACAGCCTGCTACAAGTTATACCGTGTCAGTACGCTATGCAGAAACCGACAACTATCAGGCTAGTATGATCTCTGACCATACGTTGACAGTAGGTACATTGGTTGAAGATGTGTATAAGATCGACTTGTCTAAGCTGGACGATACGACTTATGTCGATGGCATGTTTAGCAAAGATGATGCAACCGGTAAATCTTATGCAGCAAGTTATGATGCTTCCAGCAATGAATTGATATTATCCGGGACAGATCATACTTTTGAATTGGTCGCTGATAATGCGAAAGTAAAAATTATATTAAAGAAAGGCGTTTCTGCAGCGTTATGTGGAGTGACTTGCGGAAATATTTCCAGCGAAAATGATACAAGCCTTGAGATGGCTCGAGGTAGCAATACTACCGGAAGTATTGAGGCAGCAAATGTCATTGTTTCCGGTGGAACTGACAACACCGAGCAGATTAAAGCAGATACCATTGTGGTAAAGGGCGGAAGTCTGACTGCTGTAGCTGCCAAAGAAAGTAATAAAACAGCATTATCTGCAGACACGATCACAATCACGGATGGAGAAGTGACTGCGATCGGGGACGGAACAGGTGGCGCATTATATGCAGATAGTAAGATCTCTTTGATGGGAGGAACACTGACGGTGAAAGCGGGTCCGAATAAAACGGAAAAATCTGCTATTGATGTGAAATCAGATGAAAGCAGCGTTATCTTGGTCGGAGATATTAAGATCATTAATCAGACAGATGGCGCACTTAGAACGGACGATTTGTTCTCGAAGGAGACAATTTCCACAGGGGGAACAACGACGAAGTTAGTTACCGTAACATTTGATACAGTAGATGAAGTTTGGACCGTGACAGTGGAACAAGGTTCTGATATTATTTTGCCGAATAGACCAAAGGAGAATTTAATTTTACGGTGGTATAGTGACCGTGATGTACAGGGATATGCCCCGGGAATTATATACACGGTACAAGAGAATACATACTTCTGTGCAAAATATTTTGATAAGGCGCCGGTAGAACCGAGCAGCAAGCCAACAGTGGCACCGAGCAGCGAGCCGACCGTGGAACCAAGCGAAGAACCAATCGCGACCCCGACGGCAGAGCCAACGAAAGCGCCGGAACCAACGGCAGTACCGATAAAAACGCCGGTACCTAGTGATGATCCGACTGAAAGTGCTGCTCCAAGTGAGAAACCAACGATCACACCAACGCAGAAGCCGGGAATTCAGGCAACCGGAATACGTGTTATTGCCAGTGTGAAAAAGGTAAGTAATCTTCCGGTAAAACAGAAATTGCAGCTTGCAGCAGGAAAGAGTATGCAGCTTACGGTGACTTTGTTGCCGACAGGAGCTAAGCCTCAGAAACTAACGTATACCAGCAGTAAACCATCAATAGCAAAAAGTAAGCGGTAGTGGTAAGATTGTTGCTGGTAAGAAAGCCGGAACGACAGTGATCACGATTCGTACAGCGAATGGATTGCAAAAGAAACTTACCATTCGCGTTATGAAAAAAGCGGTGAAGAAAGATCAAACTGTCTGGCGTTAAGAAGTTAAAGGTTGGTAAGAAACTCAAACTGAAAGCCAAAATCACGCCTAAGAAGAAGTATGCATCTGCTAAAGTGTTCTGGGTATCTGGTAATACTAAAATTGCAACAGTGACAAGAGCGGTGTTGTAAAAAGCGAAGAAGAAAGGCAAAGTTAAGATTACTGCAATTGCAACAGATGGCAGTGGTAAGAAGAAAGTGATCAAACTTACCATTAAATAAATTTTAACAGATCGACTTAGAAATAAAGTGGCAAATATGCCTTTTGAAAATTTAGAAAAGAACAACCAAGTATTTATTGGTTGTTTCTTTTTTGCTTTATAGGAAACTTGTCGTTTCCTATAAAGCAAAAAAACGCTCCGCGAGGATGCGCATCTCGCGGAGAAGAAGTTAGCTGTAAACAGCACCGCTCGAGCGCGAAAGAGTCGCAAGCGACTCTTTGTTCTTTAATCGGAAATTGCTGCCTGGCAATCTTAATTTTTTCTTAAGGAAACGGACATATGTTACAGCCATAAATGTTGTAATATATAACCAAGGAGAAAATTATAAGCTCCATCGTAATATTACTATTGTAGCAAAACGGACAGCGCGATCAATTGTCCAACATAGAAAGGAGAGAGTAATATGAGGATGAAAAAATATGTAATGACGCTGGCATTATGTATCGCTGCAGGAGTTATGCTGACTTTACCGGTGCAGGCAGATGCAAAGTCAACCGGGAAGTTGACCAAAAACATCAAATGGTCTTTGAACTCTGATGAGACAGTATTGACAATCACAGGAAAAGGAACGGTGGATATCCGTAAATTTCGTAAAGAGGGAAGATACAAATGGCCTGGTTCAGAAGCGGGACAGCCGGCAATTTTGACAAGCTGGTGTTTGGAGAGGGGATAACAACAATTTCATCTGGCTTTTTTTGTATTGAGGGTATCAAAACGATTTCACTGCCAAAGAGCTTTAAGAAGATCAAAGCGTCCAATGAAATGGATGCTGTCAATGGCTCTTTTGAACCATACAGCACGACATTAAAGAAACTTCAAGTGTCTAAGAAAAACAAGAAGTTCTCTGTCAGTAAGGGCATCTTGTATTCAAAGGACAAAAAAGAAGTTGTACATTTATCAAGTGGCAAGACGGAGAAAAAATTTGCAATACCTTCAAGGTAACCAAAATTTGCAGACGTGCCTTTTATGGAAATTCCATAGAGAGTGTTATTATGGGAAATAAGTTGCGTGAAATTGGTCGGCAGGCTTTTGCGAAAACAGAGTTAAAGTCTGTAAAGCTTCCAAAGTCGTTGAAAATTATTGAAGATTCTGCGTTTGACAGCACTCAGATTTCATCTGTAGAATTGCCAAAGGCCTTAAGCGGGTAGGAAATCATGCGTTTGGAAACATCAAAGATTTATCGACGATCATCGTACGATGCAATTGTAAACTAAGTTATGTGTTTGCTGACAGTGGTTTTCAAACAAATCTTCAAACCTATGACCGAGAGAACTATACGGATTTTCGAATTGTATTGGGTAAGGAATTAAATGCAACAATATATCGTTTGTTTGCTGATTTTGCAGAGCACATAAGACTCGGCAAGATGAAAGTTGAAGTTGAGAAAGGCAATAAGACATATTACATCAAAGACGAGGCGGTATACGCTAAACGAGGGGATCGTCTGAAAGAGAGCTTTAAGAAGTCAAATGGTAAAGAATTATCATAAGAAGGGAGTGATTTTTATGAAAAAATGGAGACAGGTAGCAGTAGTCATGTTTTTGTCTAATGGCAGCGATGACTATGACAATGACAGCAGATGCCAAGACAAAGAAAAAGCAGCCAAGTGGTAAAGTATGCAGTGGGGTGAAATGGACATACAATAAAAAGAGTAAAACGTTAACTATAACTGGAAAGGGATATGCTAAAATTACCGGGTTTTATGACAAATCACTGAGCAGTTATGAGTGGGCCGTGTTCGGAAGATTCTGTATTGCCGGTGTTTACGAAGATTAAATTTGGAGAGGGATCACGCAGGTCGATTATCGATATTTTGCAATGGAGGGCATCAAGCAGATATCGTTGCCAAAATCTTTTAAAAAGATTAAGTATGCAAGCCCAATTCGTGTCAATGGAGCTTATGAAGGCTGGAGTACAACCTTAAAAACGATTTCTGTAAATAAAAAGAATCGTAACTTTTCATCATCAAAAGGTGTATTGTATTCGAAAGACAAAAGACAATTTACATATATCCTTCGGGCAAAAGTGTCACCAATTATAAGTTATTCGATAAGGTGACGACGATTGCACCGTATGCATTTTATGCAGCGGATATGAAATCAATTCAGCTTTCTTCAAAGCTAACAACTATTGGAGAGTGCGCATTTCAGTATTCAACAGTCAAGACAGTTACTGGCGGCAAAAACTTCGAGTGATAGGACAGATGGCTTTTTATGAAGCCGATGGATTGACCAACTTTGCCTTTGACAGTGCACTTAGAAAAATAGGCAGCAATGCGTTTTATGCCTGCAGGCTGCAAAGTGTAACTCTTCCGGAAAAACTGGTATCTGTAGGAAGTTGTGCGTTTATGGCAAACGAAGAATTGCGTTCTTTGACGATATTATGCAGATTAAATCTGGGAGAAATCTTTCTGCTTTGTACGAAAAAAATGAATTATAGCAAGTCGGAATATGATTACCGACCAATTACGGTAAAGCTTGGGAAGAATGCTACCGGACCGCTTACGACACTCATAGACGATTTGGGGCAGCAGATCACTTTTGAGGTGGATAATGCCAATCCGATATATTACGTGAAAGCCGGGGTGCTTTATAAGAGAAAGGGAAACGAAGTATGCTATCCCCAAAAAGCATCTTAATATCTTGCAATATGCATAATAAAATATATAAATAAAATATATTTTTGTAAAAATTGTACATGAAATTTTCAAAATCATGTTGCAATACTACTACGAAAATGTTAAGATAGTTTTCGTAGCAAAAGAAATAACTCATGGGGAGTTATTTCGATAATGTATTGGGCGTGATTGGGATGTAGAAAGACATTTTTGTGGGGACAAAGGATGTCTTTTTATTGTACGTGATGGTGACGGATATCGTTAATGTGTTTGCTTCTTTTTCATGAATTAATATCAAAAATATGTGGATTTTTTGGGATTTATCGGTATAAATATTGGGACAGTATCAGTATTTCTTATGGATTTCTATTCATATTTTTGGTGATGATTTGTGTTATTTTGTCATAAAAACGTACAAGTTTCTCAATCTGCCGGGAAGGAGAAGGATTATGGCTTTTCGTAAAAAGCACTTGCTATTGTCATGAGTATGGCAATGGTAGCAACTTCGCTGTCAATTCCAACAACGACAGCCAAAACGGCGGAAGCCGCCGGCACAACATTTAACAACCTTAATCAATCGCAGATTACAGAGGCGATGGGTGTAGGTTACAACCTTGGTAACTCATTGGAGGCTGCAAGTTCCGGAACACCGAATGAAACAGCATATGGCAATCCAAAATTAACAGAAGACTTAGTTTTGGCAGCCAAAGACGCAGGATTTAAATCTATCCGTATTCCGGTATCTTATCTTAGCATGATTGACGACAACAATGGATACAAGATCGACTCTTCTTGGTTAGATCGTGTACAGCAGGTTGTTGATTATTGCGTTGACAATGATATGTATGCAATTGTCAACATGCATGGAGACGGTTATACGACAGTAACAGGTGGCTGGTTATTATGCGGCAGTTCTGATCAGACCAAGATTAAAGCAAAATATAAAGCGTGCTGGGAGCAGATTGCAGATCGTTTCAAAAACTATGATGAGCATCTGATCTTTGAGTCTATGAATGAAGAATTTGATGGAACTTATGGAACACCTAGCAGAACGGCTTATGCAAATATAAATGCCTACAATCAGATTTTTTGTGGACACCGTAAGAAAAAACCGGTGGAAACAATGATCAGAGATGGTTATTGATTCCGGGATGGAATACCAATATTGATTACACGGCGGAGGATTACGGATTTGCACTTCCTACCGATAATTATCTGTCTTCTAAGATTGCATCAGGCGAAAAAAGAATTATGATCTCTGTACATTATTATGATCCATGGGATTTCTGTGGAACAGAGTCCGGTGCAACCACACAGTGGGAGACAGTATTACGGATTATTCGAAGAGAGCAAGCTGGGGTGATGAGTCCTATATGGCATCTCAGTTCAAAAAGATGTCTAGCAAATTCGTTTCACAGGGCTATCCTGTGGTGATCGGTGAATTTGGTGCCATCAATAAAGCAAGTTATGATAGCCAGAATAAAGTTTGCCGTGCAGAGTATTATCAGAAAGTCTGCTATTATGCAAAGCAGTATGGATTGATCCCGGTAGCTTGGGACAATGGATACAACGGAGACTATGGTTTTGCGATCATTGACCGTTATTCCAACAAGGTTGTTCATCAGGAATTGATGGACGCTATGATGGAAGTGTATGGTGGTAATGAGTCCGCAACGGCAACAGGCATTCAGTTAAACAAGAGCGAGTTGACAATTCACATTGGTGATGAAAAACAGCAGCTTACAGCAGCATTAACACCATCGGACAGCAAGGATAAAGTTCTTTGGAGCTCAGTGATGAGTCAGTAGCTACCGTTAATTCCAAAGGTCAGGTAAGTGCAGTAGGAGCAGGAACTTGTACGATCACTGCATCTGTTCCATTAGGATACAAAGCAACCTGTAAGGTGACGGTACCACAGGTACCAACTATGTACGTGCGAAATTATATTTATTAGAGACAGCAAGCTGGCAGTCAGTCATCAGTGATGAATATGTTGATATTTATTCAGAAGGAGGAAAATTCTCCTTGTCCTTAGATGCGACTAAGAGTCAGTTGCAGAATATTGGTTCTTTGTATATCAAAGATATCAATGTTGCTGATGATGAGGCATCTGTATTTGACAAAGCAACTTTGAAAGTAACATCATTTGAAATTAACGGACAGAAATATACCATGAAAAATGGAAAATTTACGTATGATGTTTCACAGAAAGCATCAGATGATGGATTGATCTGTCCAGTCTTTAATTTCTCATTTATTAATGTGTGGGCGAATACACATGTAAACAACGTAACTGTGGAAAATGCAAATTACAAGGCATATTTCAATAATGTAAATTACCAGACGACGAATAAGGTAACCATGAACTTTGAGGTGTCCGGTATTAATGGTGGCAGTGATGTTCAGCCAACAGTAGCACCAACAGTGGCACCAACAAAGGCACCAACGGTAGCGCCAACAAAGGCACCAACAGTAGCGCCAACAAAGGCACCAACAGTGGCACCAACAAAGGCACCAACAGTAGCGCCAACAAAGGCACCAACGGTAGCGCCAACAAAGGCACCAACGGTAGCACCGACGAAGGCTCCGACAGTAGCACCAACCGCAGCTCCGACACAGTCACCGGTTATTTCAGATACGACGGAGATTGTATCTAACTTAGAGTCTACGTATGCAACGAACGATCCACAGTGGTTGTTAAATGCATCTGACGATGATATTGTTACTGTAGTTTATACTTGTACAGATCCTTCCCATGGTAACTGGGGTATTTTAGGATGGGGTGCATCTGTAGACAATGTATGGCAGAGTGGTGATAATTATTCTGCGGCAAGTAATGCAACGGATAAAGTAACGAAGACATATACAGTCAAAGAATTAAAGGCAACCATGAACATTAAGAGCACATCAAAGGTTACCTATTTGTGCTTGTCTGCTTGGAACGGTGGCAAGATCGTAAGTCTTACACTTTCTAAAGTAGGTGGAGAGACTCCACAGCCAACCGTAACGCCAACAGTAGCACCGACAGCAACACCGACGGTAGCACCAACAGTAGCACCGACAGTAGCACCGACAGCTACACCGACAGTAGCACCGACAGTAGCACCAACCACAGAGCCTTCCGGGGACAGCAAAGTAACAGGCTCGGTAAAACTTACCAGTAATTGGGGCAGTGGCGGAATTGCACAGATTACACTTACCAACAATACAGGTGTCAGCTATACCGATGGATGGACGGTAGAGTTTACCTTAGACCGCGAGATTACTTCTATGTGGAGCGGTACTTGTGAGAGCCTTGGCAATAACCGTTACCGCGTAAGCAATCCAGGCTGGGATGGCAATTGGGCAAATGGTAAAACAATCACATTAAATTGTGGTGTTGGTGGAGGCAGCAACGTACCAGCGATCACAGATATCGTGATAAAATAATGAGCACAGTGTGCAATTATTAAGATATAATTGTTACAGATAAAGGAAGCCCTTACATTAGAGGCTCCGAGAACTCTTGCAACTGTTTTCAATATTAAGGAAAGCAGAAAAAGAGGTATCGTAGCCTCTTTTTAATTGATAGGAAAATGCTCGTAACATAGGGAAACAAAAGCAAAGCGCTGGCTTTGCTTTTTTTATTTGATAGGAAATTGCTGTTATGTAGCGTGACATCGCCAAGAATTGCTTTAGCAATTCTTGCAAAGCAAAGCGCTGGCTTTGCTTTTTTTATTGAAGATTATTTAGGTTGGCTTGATATTCGCGTGGTGATATACCCTCGTTTTTTTGAAAACTTTACTAAAATAAAAACCATTACAAAAACCCAATTGATCAGCAATCTGCGTTACAGTAAACTGTTTGCTGGATAGTAAGATTTAGTATGCTCAATGCGGTATTTTTCAAGGAAAGCAAAAATAGTCTCACCAGTTACTTCCTTAAATTTACGGTTCATGTAATCAAAATTATGATGAAATTGTTTTTCTAAAAGGACACTTGTGATTTTTGTTTTGTAATTACTTTTCAGATAAGAAAGTAATGGGAGCGCGGAAAATGTGCCAATGTTATTTGGTGGAAATAACGCATTAATATGTGCACGACATATTTTTTAACAGCAGCATTGCAAAATTGCAATTTATCATGCTTTGATGATAAGGGCTACCCGGTACTGCATTGTTTGTGGCAGATATAATTTCATTAAGGATTTCATAATAAGAAGCTCCTGAAAGTGTTGCATTCTTTGGAATAAGTATTTGTTCGCATGGTTTGTACTGTAATGGGGAAGCATTAAGTTCACTATGCATTGAAAGAAATTGGTGATAAACTTCTTCTTCGGACAGCAACAGTTCTTTTTGTGGGTTCCATTGAAAATGAATATAGTAATAACTTACCGGAGAATTACTTTGGACACCAAAGTGGCATTTATCAGGACATAATAGCAGGGTCTGTCCGGCACTTAAGTGGTAAATAGTATCTTCTTCCTGCAAAAGCATACTGCCATTTGTGATGAAATATAGAATCCAGTCAGATGGGGTGCGGCGAAAATGCTTGTTAGGAGCAGGAACAGAAACTGATCCGGACAATGTAACGTGTGGAAGAGATTGTAAATTGGTTATAAAATATGTTTGTTTCATAAACTACTCCTTAAAAGTCGCTATTATATATGTTTGCGTCGCTATAAATCATGGAATACCAGTTGCGAAAATGGTAACATAGGAAGAGCAATAAGTCAATTACGATTAAAGGAGGGAATGAAAATGCTGAAAAATAATAAAAGAAGTTTACAAGTGACAGCAATTGCTGTAACCGTCACATTATTGCTTGCCGGAGCATCTGGGCAAGCGGCTGCAAAAGCAAAAAAAATAACGATCAATCATAAGAAAATGACACTCGCGATTGGTCAAAAACGAGCACTAAAAGTAAAAATACAAAAAAGAAAGTGAAATGGATCAGTAAAAATATAAAAAGTTGCTATTGTTAATAAAAAAAGGGATTGTTACAGCGAAGAAAAAGGGATCAGCAAAGATTGTTGCACGTATCGGAAAGAAAAAAATATACTTGCAGAGTAACGGTTAAGCCGAACAAAAAGAGAGCAAAAATAAAGAGTACTAAGAAACCGACTTATACAATGCGTCCAATTGCATCAAAAGTACCGGTAGTGTCTCAAAAGCCGACGATTGTACCAACAGCAACGGTTAATCCAACGCCAACACCGATACCATTACCGACAGTGAAGCCGACACCTGTTCCGGATGAGGGGTGGCAGACCGGGAAGGTCAGCGGATCAGAAGAAGATTATAATAAATATTTTGCATTAAATATGAAAGACTATACAAAGAAACAGAAAGGAACGGTGCTTGGAACGATTGAAAGCATTACGTATCCATCCAAAGTTGTTGGAGCAGAACGCGAAGCATATGTGTATTTGCCACCACAGTATGATAGCAGCAAAAAATATCCGGTATTATACATGATTCACGGAATTGGCTGTGAGAGAGGACAGTGGGTTGGCATGTCCTTAAAAAATATATTAAGCAATATGATTTGCAGAGGTGAGGTTGCACCATTTGTAGCTGTTATACCAAGTGTTGTTCCAAAAGATGGAGTGTCGTCAAATACGCTGGGACCGGAGAATATTGGTGCATTCACCATGTTTGAACAGGAGTTTTTACAGGATCTAGAGCCATATATCCTTGAAAACTTTGCCGTGTCATCCGACGGAAAAGATACCGGAGTATGTGGTCTGTCTATGGGAGGCATGGAGGCATTACATTTAGGATTTGCCATTAAAGATCATTTTAATTATATTGGATCTTTTTCAGCCGCACCGACATTGGATCAAAGTATATTAAATACGAATGGTTGGAAAAATGTGCCGGAAACCGTACTCCTTTGTAGTGGGACAGCAGACACAACAATAGGAGATAATCCTTATAACTATCATAAAACATTGGAAGAGAACAAGGTGGATCATATTTGGTATATGTATCCGAACGGTACACATGAAGAAAAAAAGTATGGCAAAACGGATTGGTAAACTTTTTGCTTAGAAGTTATCGGTAACAAGAGAAAGTTTTCGTATGTAATTGCGGAGACTTCGTAGATTATGCTTTCAAAATAACCTTTTAGATTAAGAAACCGACATATGTAGTAGGATAATGAAAATGTATAATGCATTTCTGAATAATTCCTACATATATGTCGGTTCTTGCATGTTATGGGGGAAAGGGAGTGCCTGTAGAGAACAACATTCATTGAAACAAAATAGGACAATATGTTATGATATGTTTTAGCAATGATTGAGAGATCAATGCGGAAAGGGGACATATTGTGATAATTCTATTGGTAGAGGATGATACTGCATTGGCAATGGGAACAACATATGCTTTAGAGAGCGAGGGGATGCAGGTTATACATACGACAGATTGTGCACAGACGAGGAAAGTATATGGGACAGATCAAAAGATCGATCTTGTTCTGTTGGATGTCATGCTTCCGGATGGAGACGGGTTTTCGTTGTGTGAATGGTTAAAAGGAGAACAGCCGGATATTCCGGTCATCTTTTTGACGGCATTAGAGGATGAGGGGAATGTTGTGCATGGCTTACAGTATGCAGATGACTATATTACCAAACCATTTCGCACGAAGGAATTGATCGCGCGGATATATGCAAATACCAGAAAATATCAGAAAAACATATCGAATCTGACCGAAACTGCGGATGACAAGATAACATATTATTTGTCCGACAGTGTAGACAGCAAGAAGATGCACAAGCTATCCGAAAATATGGACAGCAAAAAGAAATCAATCTTTTATTTAGATGAAAAAAATATGCAGGTATACCGGGAAGGTGTTCCGATCACATTAACGCCTAGTGAATATCGTCTGTTTCAGACACTTTACGATCATCGAGGCCAAATATTGACCCGTGAACAATTGATGGAGCAGTTATGGTCTGTGGACGAGCCTTTGTAGATGACAACACGTTGTCCGTTTATATGCGCAGGCTGCGTCAGAAAATTGATCTGGATCAGGAAAAATCATGTATTGCGACGATTCGTGGTGTGGGCTATAGAATGGGAGAGGAATAAGTTTATGCAGGAAAAATAGTAAAACAATATGTTTGTATATCACTCGTATTATGTCTGCTGACTGCGCTTTTGTGTTATGGGATACATTTGGTATTGCCAATGCTTGGTTGGGATATGGCAATGACGCATATGAAATATATCATGGCATTTGTCTGTATGCTTGTACTTTGGGGGTACAGTATTTGGTATGTAGGAAACATATGCCATAAAATTGATAAGGCAAGCGATGTGTTTGCGGAAATATTAGAAGATAGTGTTAAACCGGATCGCGCAAAGACGTCTATAGAAGTTTGGAATGAAAAATTATCATCTAGTAAACAGGAAGGTGCGGTCGGACGATTAGAGCATCACATACTAGAGAGTGTACGCATTTTGGGACAGAGAGAAATATCGAGCCGAAAGGAACAGCAATATCTCAAAAAATGATGACAGATATATCACATCAGATCAAAACACCGCTTGCATCGTTGCAGGTTTTTGGATATTTTTGAGCAAAGTTTACACAACAGTCTGATGACACGGCTGTTATTGATATGGTGCATCAGGCACAAAAGCAATCGATCCGGATACACCGTCTGGTCATTGGATTGCTTAAATTGACAAGACTCGAATCCGGTATGTTAACGCTGCAAAAACAACCGGTGAATCTGAACATTCTGTTGCAGGAATGTGTGCAGTCTATCTGCGCAAATTATATAGATAAAGATTTAAATGTTGTGTTGTCCGGAGATCCGGAGGTGTCTATCTGTTGTGACCGTGAATGGACGTTAGAAGCGCTTGATAATCTTTTGAAAAATGCCGGAGAGTATAGTGAATCACACGGAAAAATTGAAGTAACCTGGTCTGCTTCGGAGATGGCAGTTATCGTAAAGATTACGGATCATGGTGCAGGGATCGCTGCAGAAGAATTACCAAAGATTTTTAATCGCTTTTACCGTGTACATCCGTCTGATGCATCGACAGAAGGAGTCGGCATCGGACTGGCACTTGCCAAAGAGATCATCGAGAAACAGGGAGGCTCCCTCGTGGTAGAGAGCAGTACGAACAAGCCAAGTTATACAAGCTTTGAAATTGTATTTTTGCTTCACTGATCGCAGAAGTCATTTTTTTGGTGGCTGCAAAATGCTATATAGTCATTGACATAATAAGCAATATGTGGTTGTGGGGGATTTGAGGTATGGGAAGTTTGGGTTGCTTATCCTGCGAATCTTACAAAATTGTAAGATGGAAATTCACGGAAATGTAAGGTCAGATTGCTATAATGAAACTGCATTGGGGACTGCGAAAGGAGTTGTCTGGGAGCGGAAAGGGAGAAAGGGAGCGGAAAAATGGCATTTTTGGAAGTAAAAATCTAACCAGGATCTATGGAAAAAAGAGAATGCATTGGTAGCATTGGACCACGTGAGTTTTGCCGTGGATAAGGGGGAGTTTATCGCGGTGACCGGTGCCAGCGGCTCTGGCAAATCTACTTTGCTGCATTTGCTTGGTACGATGGACGAGCCGCAGGAGGGAGAGGTGTTTTTTGAGGGAGAAGATATCTTAAAGCTAAAAAAGAGAAACAGAAAGCGGTATTTCGACGTAGACAGATTGGCTTTGTATTTCAGGAATATAACCTTGTGCCAATCCTCAATGTAGCGGAAAATATACAAATGCCGGTACGGTTGGATGGCAGACGTATGGATGAGGAGTATTTGCAGCGATTAATACATGTTCTTGGATTAGAAGGTCGTGAGAAACATTTGCCGCAGGAACTGTCCGGTGGACAAAAACAGCGCGTGGCGATCGGGCGTGCGCTTGCTGCACATCCCAGTCTTTTGTTTGCGGATGAACCGACCGGCAATTTGGATCATCAGAATGGTTTGGAAGTGATGAGTTTATTGAATCAGGCAATCCGTGAATTTTCCTTAACACTGCTTGTTGTAACACATGATCCGACGATTGCGGCAATGGCGGATCGTGTCATCACCTTGTCGGATGGCGTGATCTTATCGGACGTCAAAGTCAAACATGCCTTGTCCTCCGATGTGAAAGGACAGGGTGAGAGCGATGAATAAGTTCAGATATTATGCAATGTTGGCGATTCGCTATCGCTTGAAACATCCGCTTCAGACATTGTATTCGTTGATCGCGATCATGATCGCGGTGGTCTTATGTTTTTGCAGCATTACTTTGGGGATGGAGCTGCTGGATTATCCATATTATGCGGCGATGAAAGAGCGAAAAGGCTGCGAACTTACTATTAATGAATTTGCAGTGGGACAGGATTCGATTACGGACGAGGACATGTGTGCCGCTGCAGAAGTTTCAGGAAATGGAGAAAAAGGCTGCGGCACTTCCTGAAGTAGGGCGGACGTATTTATATAAATTGCCGAGCACCGAGGCAGTGTCAGAGGAAGATGCTGTCGATGAAAGCGGCGATGCAGCAAATGATACAGAGGAAGATGTAGCCGCCGATGACAGCGATGCAGCAAATGATACAGAGGAAAATGTGTCTTCGGACAACAGCGTACCGGCAGACGAACAATATGAGCTGTATGTGAAAGTTAAAGATAATTCGAATCTCAATCAGTCAGCGAAATTCATTGAAAAAAAGTTGGGCTATCAGGTACAGGTCGATCCTGATATACAAGTGCATTTAGGTCAGGGCAGCGCTGATGATTCTCTGACGGTGGCAGCCGAAAAAGCAATTTTTGCGATGGTGGGAGCTGTATTTGCGCTATTTGCCATGCTTGTGATCCGCAATACCATGATGCTTCCTGTTTTTGAACGAATGAAGGAGTATGGAGCCTTTCGCTGCGCCGGGATGAGCAGTGGACAGTTATATTGTATGCTCAGTGTTGAGGGGGATTTTGTTGACACTCATCAGTACCGTTTTTGGGACAGGTGTTGGCTTCGGTATTTTGAAACTGGGAGAGGGAATGCTCAACGCGCAGATGGATCTTAATGTCCCATTAGTGATCCATTTTCGTCTGAGCGCTGTACTTCTCAGTGGTTTATTATGTATCGGAGTGACAATGTTAGCATTGCTGGAGCCAGCAAGACAGGCCTCCAAACAGTCGGTGACTCGTGTATTGCAAGGGGGCAGCTATGGCATAACAAATACATCAAAAACACGCCAGGTGAAGCACAAAACCATTGGTGCAGTCGCTTTATGGGACGTATTTTTGGTGCAGAATGGGAATATGCCATGCGCAGTATGTCTAGAAGCCCGGGAGGGCAGTTTTATCTTTTGTTGGAGTGACTGTGAGTATGATGCTGTTTGCTATTGTATTTACAAGTATTGACAGTACCTATGCGACGTTTGAAAACAGCTTGCAGGGGTCGCATCAGGAATATTCGGAAGCACTGGTTTCTGGAAGGAACGAGCACATTATCGGAGCTGAAAGATCGGAGCGAAGAGTTACGGAAGTTAAAAAGTGTGAAAAATGCAGGGGTATATTTACAGAGTGATTTTGCGTTGAGTAATCTCAATGTTATGGCACACTACAAAGATTTGGATACGAGCAGAACCTTTTTGTCTGTAGCCGGATATGATAAAAAGCATTTGGATCATTTGAAAAGACAATTAGTTGCGGGAAGTATTGATTACGATAAGCTGGTTCGCGAGCATGGAGTAGTATTGTGTGATTACGAATACAATATAAATACGAGTAATGGTGATGCGACGGCAACAGACAAACGATTGACAGACTATAAGGTTGGCGACAGCATAGAGGTGATCAGTAGAGAAGCAGACGCACAGGTGACCAAAGATATCAGAGCAGTCAAGCAGGCGATGGACAAAAAGCAGCAAGAACCGGATGAAAAGCAGATCCTAAGATCATAAAAAATACTGGGATAAGGTTACTGCTCTTGTCCGAAAAAAGGGATACGACATTTCGAAGTATCAGAAGACGCAGTTATGGTCTCAAACGTATTACAGTTATTTTTCTCTGCGAAGTCTTATGGAACAATGCAAAATCGATGCGGGCAGCGTAGAGCATTTTAAGATACAGGCAATCATAAAGGAAGATACATATAACTCATCTTGGATGACAAGCTACGTACCAAGTCATGTCGGCATTATGATGGCAGACCAATCATTGTTTCAATACTTTATTCCGAGTGCCTCTTTATGAGAATATGACGGAATTAGATGGGAGAAGCTATGGAAGGCTTAGCCTCGGTGTAGGTGTAAACAGACATCTGCGCTTTCCGACGGATGAGATCAATGCATATGTCAAAAAATGCAATCAAAAATATACAGATGCAAATTATCATTGGGCGACACTGTATGAAACCGGATATGATGACATTACTTATTCCGATATATATGGAGAGATACAAAATACACTTGATCTCGTGCGGACATGCGGCTTGGCAGTGGAGGATTTTGCTGTTGATCTGCTTAATGCAGATCTATAATGTTGCGATGGCAAACTTATCGACACGCAGGCAGGAAATCTATCTGTTCCGTGTGGCAGGGATGACCAGAGGACAGTTGCAGCGTATGATATTTTTGGAAAAATGGGATCAGTTGTCTGGCAGGCATTTTGGCGGGTATCGCCTGTGGTTACATGGTAAGTCATTATGCCATCACGCAGATCATGGCACAGGATGGTGGTCTGGCATCAAGATCCGGTGGTGTACTTTTATGTATGGCCAATTGGTAAGATCGTGCTGATAGCGGTTGTGATCTATGTATTTTGTATGCTTGCAGGACATGTCAAAAAGAAAATGATAAAAATTAGCACTCACTCTTGACGAGTGCTAATAAAAGTGATATAACAATCATCAGAGGGACCAAAATAGTCAGATAGTATACTACATAGTTCAGCATTAGCAGGCTATGTAGGCATATGGATTTGTTTGAGACAGAAAGGATTGGTGATTGTATGAATATCAGTAAATTTACACAAAAATCACAGGAAGTAGTACAAGGCTGTGAGAAAATCGCCATGGATCATGGTCACCAGGAAATCGGTCAGGAGCATATGCTATCCGCTATGATGACAGTAGATGATAGCTTGATCCGCAAACTGATCGAGAAAATGGGAATTGCACCGGAAGCATTTCAGGCGCAGATAGAAGGACTTTACAAAAACGTCCAAAGGTTGTCGGCGGCGATCTTCGGATTGACAAATATTTAAATGAAGCATTGATTTATGCGGAAGATGAAGCAAAACAGATGGGAGATGAATATGTTTCTGTAGAGCATCTGTTTTTGAGTGTATTAGCGCATCAGACTGCCGCAATCGAAGGACTGGCACAGCGTATCGTGCGTGGCGATGTGCCGGATTCGCTGAAGGATAAAGATATTTTCGCATTGGATATGGGTGCACTGTTAGCAGGTGCCAAGTATCGTGGTGAGTTCGAGGAACGTCTGAAGGCAGTCCTTGATGAAGTGAAGAATTCCGAAGGTCATCTGATCTTATTTATCGATGAGATTCATACAATCGTCGGAGCTGGTAAGACCGAGGGCTCTATGGATGCGGGCAATATGCTGAAGCCTATGCTTGAGGCGCGTGGTGGTTGCACTGTATCGGTGCGACAAATGAACCAACAGTGGGATGAATATCGGAATTCGTGATGATTTCAATGCCAAGAAAGCAAAGTGGGATAGCGAAAAGGCATCTGTCGATACGGTAAATAAGTTGAAAGAGCAGAGAGATGCGCTTCGTACAGAGATTGAAACGGCAAAGCGCAACTATGATCTGAACCGTGCTGCAGAGATCCAGTATGGACAATTGCCGGAGTTAGAGCGACAGCTTGAGGCAGCAGAAGAAAAGGCAAAAGCAGAAGATCGTACTTTGGTGCAGGAATGTGTTACCGAGGAAGGGATTGCCAAAATTATTTCTCGATGGACAGGAATTCCGATCGCCAAACTTACGGAAGGCGAACGAGAAAAAACACTGCATTTGGAGGATGAATTGCACAAACGTGTCATTGGACAGGAAGAGGGCGTCCGTTTGGTTGCAGAAGCAATCTTACGTTCTAAGGCAGGTATCAAAGATCCTACGAAACCAATTGGTTCTTTCTTGTTCTTAGGACCGACAGGTGTTGGTAAAACGGAACTTGCTAAGAGCTTGGCGGCATATTTGTTTGACGACGAGACGAATATGGTTCGTATCGACATGAGTGAATATATGGAGAAACATTCCGTGGCTCGTCTGATCGAGCGCCTCCGGGATATGTTGGATATGAAGAAGGTGGACAGCTCACCGAAGCAGTACGCCGTAAACCGTATTCTGTAGTACTGTTTGATGAGATTGAAAAAGCACATCCGGATGTGTTTAATGTATTATTGCAAGTGTTGGACGATGGTCGGATTACCGATTCGCAGGGGTCGTACCGTTGATTTCAAAAATACAATATTGATATTAACTTCTAACATTGGTTCCTCATATTTGTTGGAAGGCATTGATGAAAATGGAGAGATCAGCGAAGAAGCACGTAAAGCGGTACTGGATCAACTGCACGCTTCTTTCCGTCCGGAATTTTTGAATCGTTTGGATGAAACGATCCTCTTTAAGCCGCTTCGTCCGCAGGATATTACCGGTATTATTGATATCTTGCTTGCAGAGCTGAATGAACGTTTAGCAGAAAAGAATTGCAGGTCTCTTTGACAGATGCTGCCAAAGCGTTTGTTACAGAGCAGGCATATGATCCATCCTTCGGTGCACGTCCGTTGAAACGGTACTTGCAGAAGAATGTAGAGACACTGTTAGCCAAAAAGATTCTTCGTGGCGATGTGCATATGGGCGAGGAGATCGTGCTGGATGTTAAGGATGACACATTGTATATACAGTAACTAAAACTTCCCATACCGGAAGTTATTGCCCGAATCACATATTGCTTATTATGTTGATGGTCTAATTATATTTTGCAGTCACTATATAGTGAGTCCTGCCATCAAGAAACTATAGCAATTGCTTTGCCGCAATTAGTTTTCACAGTGATTTCTAGATTTTGTTGTCTCTGATGATTGATTTACATGCCTTTCGGAAACTCGAAGTCCCGGAAGCAAGGTATTCATCATTTTTGAAAGGGACTTTGCGCTCGTCGTTACTTATGTCTCGTACTTCAGAGACATTAAGTAACGTAACGTAGCGCAACGTAGCGAAAGCGTCCCGTCCAAAAATTGATGATACCTTGCTAAACCGGGACATCTCAAACATTCCTCTAGGCATGTATTCATCAGAGACTTAACAAAATAAGAAATCACGTAAAAACTCTGCGTTCTGCTGCAATTGTCTTAGTTTGTTGATGGCAGGATAATTTACTTTACCGGTTGCAAAATAGACATAATTTTACTGACATAATAAGTAATATGTGGTTGTGTGAGATAATGAGGTATGGGAAGTTTGAAACAGTAGATAGTATGTATGATCTGTGCTTACGATGAAGCACGAAAGTACGCACAAATATGTGGCTTTTGAAAGAATCAAAAAGTATAAAAGGACTGTTCTATTCGCAATGTTATTTCGTGGATAGACAGTCCTTTTTTTCTTATTGACACCCTAATCCTTATAGGAAATCGCAGTTGTGCAGCGTGATTTTTTGTGGTTTTATTGACAAAATTTTGTGTATAGGGTATGCTGATTTCAAGTAATTTAAGGAACGGATTTATACAGTTAAGAACAAGGTTGTTTTTACGGATAAGAGTAAAAATAACAGCGTAAGATATTTATACGAAGGAGGGGGTTAGTGTGAAAAATACCGCTAATGCCGTATTTTTCGCACGGGCTATTTGTGCCGCAGGCGTCACAAAGTAGCCTTGATCGCAGAGCAAAATTTGACATTTGCTCGCAATCCTTCGACGCGAAGCGTCTGCGGAATGGGGGTTAGTGTGAAAAAAACAGGGGGCAAAATTAACGAGAAAGGCAGCAGTATGTTTGTTGGCCGTACCAATGATCGTAGGGCTTTCCGGCTGCGCACAAAAAATCTACTGACACGACATCAACGAAACAGGCAAAGGAAGCACAGGCAACGCCGACCAGTACACCGTTCCAGTATTATGCTTCCGTCGATGACGAGCCACGGACGATTTCGGGCAAATGTGGGGACAATGCAGAATGGTCGTACAATACAGGTACGAAAGTATTGACAATTAGTGGTTCCGGTGCTGTGGATCGCGCTGTGGATTCAGACACTTCCAAGCAAAAGATCGAGGGACTTGCAGAACCATATGAAGTCAAGGAAAGAATAACCTGTTCGGTAAAAGAGATTAAGATTGAAGAAGGAATTACTGCATTAGCGGTGAGTAATTTATTTGGAAATGTTTCCAAGGACGAAGATGCTGAGGAAATTAAGCTTTCTTTACCGGACTCTCTAGAAAGAATTAATGCAAATACATTTGCGCCAACGACAGATGCAGCTTATATCCGCACGATTCATCTGCCACGCAATGTACGATATATTGAAGGTGGTGCATTTTGGGGACTTGGTGCCACGGATACGTCAGATACGTTCAATGAAAATTTAACGATAACGGTAGACAGTAAGAATCCATATTATATGACAGAAAATAATGTACTTTTTACCAAGGATAAAAAACACTTGTCTATTATCCGGTTGAAAAGACAGAACAGTCATATCGTATACCGAAGTCTGTAACCAAAGTGGAAGCACTCGCATTTTCGCGCAATCCATTCTTAAAGAAAGTCGTATTGCCAACAGGAATTACAGATATCGGTGCCGGAGCGTTTTATGGTGACAGTAAGCTTAGTGACATTAATTTAGCGCAGGCTGTGAACGTGAAAAAATTAAGTGACTTTGACGGAGTCAAAGCAAAGCTATCTTATTATGATGTTGGTGCGCCGGCTGATGCAGGAGAAGTCTCTGATGAAGGGGACGAAGATGTCATAAATGATGAAAAAGATCTCGTGAGCGAGCCGGATGGATCTGCAAAGTATTTGAAAGAAATTGCTCTGTTAGGTACGTTTGCCGGTACGAATCTAAAAGAGATTCAATTGCCGGATTCCTTAAAATATGCCGGTTACAGCACTTTTTATAAATGTCTTTGCTTAAAAAGATTACGCTTGGAACCGGATTTGCGGGACAGATCAATCCTGTCAACTACTGTGATGAAAATGGATTTTTGCTGCCGGATAACAAGTCAACGGATTGCTTTGATATTCGAATTCCTGCGGGAAATAAAAATTATAAAGTCCGTGACAATGTGATTTACAGCGGAGATGGCAAGACGGTGTATGGTGTGAGCAAAGATTATAAAAATCTACACTGACATTGGATAAAAATGTGAAAGTCATTACACGCAATGCTTTTAGAAATACCAAATTAAAGAAAGTAACGGCACTTGGTAATCTTACAACCATTGGAAGCGGCGTGTTTATGCATAACTGGCATTGTAAGAAATTTGAAGTCAAAGGAAACATTGACACGATCGATGCACAAGCTTTCTATAAGTGTCATAAATTAGAGAAATTTGTTTGTGGTGGAACTGTCAAAAAGATTGGCACACAGGCATTTCGTGGTGCGATCAAAAGGATGGCATTGTCTTAGACGGTTCGTTCGATGACGTTGAAGTTGGCAAGGAGGCATTCTAGTCATAAATCCATCGAAGCCCATTGCCGGATCATAAACAGTGCGCCGGCCATCAATAGAGAGAGATCCATAGGGGCAGCTATCAAAACTTGGATAGCTGCCCACTTTTTGGTATCAGAGATCTTTTGCCAGAGCCAACATCTAATGCAGTGCCGATGTTGCTCATGCTCCGAGAATCTGCTATAATAGGAAAGTTGCATTAATACAGCGAAAGATTTTGCAGGGGAACTGTGCTGCAAAAATAAAGCAGATTAGAAATGGAGATATAAATGACGTTTGAAGAAATGTGTTTGGATACAAGAATAATGCGTGCAATTGCGGAAATGGGTTTTGAGCAGCCAAGTCCGATTCAGGCGCAGTCGATACCGATTGCGGTAGAGGGAAAGGACATGATCGGACAAGCGCGTACCGGAACGGGTAAGACAGCATCGTTTGGAATACCGATGTTGCAGCGGATCAATCCGAAAGACAAAAGTCTGCAGGCAATCGTCTTGTGCCCGACGCGAGAACTTGCAATTCAGTCCGCCAATGAAATTCGCAAATTAGCAAAGTTTTTGCATGGGATCAAAGTGCTTCCGATATACGGAGGACAGGAGATCAGCAAACAGATCCGTTCCTTAAAAAGGTGGTGTACAGATCGTGATTGGTACACCGGGACGAGTGATGGATCATTTGCGCCGTCATACACTAAAACCACAAACGGTAGATATTGTGGTTTTGGATGAAGCGGATGAAATGTTAAATATGGGATTTCGAGAGGATATAGAAACTATTTTGGGACAACTGCCAGAGGAGCGTCAAACGATGCTTTTTTTCTGCAACAATGCCAAAGCCAATCTTGGAAATTGCAAAGCGTTATCTGCATGAACCTGAGATTGTGAAAGTGATTCAGAAAGAACTTACTGTCCCAAAAATCGAACAGTATTATTATGAAGTTAATCCGCGCAAAAAGAATGAAGTGCTATCCCGATTATTGGACATGTATGATCCGAGTTTGTCATTGGTTTTTGCAATACGAAGCGAAAAGTGGATGAGTTAGTTGCAGACTTAAAGGGTAGAGGATATTTTGCAGAGGGACTGCATGGTGATATGAAACAGAGCCAGAGACCGCGTGATGAATGGCTTTCGCAATGGACGTACCGATATTTTGGTTGCCACAGACGTGGCGGCGCGTGGTATTGACGTTGATGATGTGGAAGCGGTTTTTAATTATGACGTTCCACAGGACGATGAGTACTATGTGCATCGTATCGGAAGAACGGGACGTGCCGGACGTGAAGGAAGAGCATTTACGCTGGTCGTTGGCAAGGAAATATACAAACTAAAAAGATATTCAGAGATATTGCAAGACAAAGATCCGCAGACAGCCGATCCCTTCGGTGAATGATGTGGCTGCCATTAAAGTGGAGAAACTGTTGGAGCAGGCAGGAGAGTTGATCGCTACAGATGGTTTGGGCAGAATGATGGATCTGTTAGAGGAATATTTGGATGGCAGTGATTATTCGGCAACGGAAATGGCAGCAGCTTTGCTGGCAATGCAGTTAGGAGAGACAAGCACACAGACGCTTCCAAAAGAAGAGTTTGGAGATACCGGTGCAGAGCCGGGTATGGTGCGTATGTTTATGAATATCGGCAAAAAGATCGTGTACGCATTGGTGACATTTTGGGTGCGGTTGCCGGGGAGAGCGGAATGGAAGGTGCTCTCGTAGGAACAATCGATATGTACGATAATTTTTCGTTTGTAGAGGTTCCGCAGGAATATGCGTGCCGCTGTATTAGAAGCAATGAATCACAGTAAGATCAAGGGACGCAGGGTGAACATGGAACCGGCTAAAATGTGAGGAACTGATCGAATCACCAATGGAATTGTGAGAAATATGTGTCATTGCCGATCTCTTTCCACAGCATTATTGGAAGAAACGGGAAAGTATTGATTTAAACCGGACAAGTTGTTAAAATAAAAAGCAAAATGAGACGATGGCGAGGGGGTGCATTCGATGAACGTGATACAGGGGAAAACGATAGCCGTTCGTGAGGTTGAAACCTATGGAGCAAATGCGAAACCGTTGTCACCGAGAGAGATTGAGACTTGTGGAGTGAATGCGAAGCCACTGTCACCGAGAGAGATTGAGACTTGTGGAGCGAATGCGAAGCCACTGTCGCCGAAGAAGATAGACTTTTGTGAGATGAATGTGAAGTCACCTGCTAATGTGAGGGCGGTGGTATCGAATGCCAGAGAGCCGAGATTACAGCAGATTGTGCCAATAGAGCCTGAGGAAAAAGCTGTAAATCAAGCTGCAGCAGAGATGGCTGTCACGCTTTCGGAAGTGTCTGTGGCGAATCCGAGACAGGGGAAGTTGGATATGACATTGCAGGAGATGTTTGCAGAAAGGAGGGGTATATGACGGCGAATAATATTACGGATGGGAAAGTGCAGGCTTTGCCGATCAAACCGTTGAAGACGCATGCGGGTGAAGCTGGCCGCAGGAGTTCTATTACCAGTTTTGACGATATGCTGAAAGCACAGGGACGCACGAAGTCTACGAAGACGAGTGCGGTGAAACATCTGGACTATTCTGCGGACACGTCAAAGTTAGACCGCACGGGAAGTTCCAGAACAACCTCATCTGCGTCTGGGACATCGACCGGTCAGAGTCAGAAAACGAATCGTACGGTGTCAACCGGAAGTACAAGCACTAAGAAAACGACATCAGCATCGTCTATGAAGACAACGCCTTATGACAGCTATTTTAAGAAAGCAGCCAAAAAATACAGAGTATCCGAAAGTTTGCTTAAGGCAATTGCCAAAGCAGAATCTAATTTCAATGAGAGGGATGTGTCTAGTTCGGGGGCAATGGGCGTTATGCAGTTGATGCCGGATACGGCGCGTGGACTTGGCGTAGAGGATCCCTTTGATCCAGAGCAAAATATTATGGGTGGAGCGAAGTGCATCGCCAGCAAGTTAAAGGAATATAACGGAGATGTAAAGTTAGCGCTGGCGGCGTATAATGCCGGAAGTGGAACGGTACGGCGTGTGGGCGGTATACCATCACAGTGTCGTTCTTACATAAAGAAAGTATTGAGTTATCAGAAAGCGTTTGAAACGGCGAAGAAGGTCTGAGCGAGCTGCTTCAACAAGGGGGAGCTCATAGAGGGCATGACGTTAAACGGACTGAATTTATAGGGTAAAGAAATTAGCCCTTTTGGTCGAATATATTTATAGGATGTGAGTGTCAAAGTTCATGTTTGGCACTCTTTTTTTACTTTATAGGATTCAGGTGCCAAAAAGGTTTGAATTTCTTTAATAAGGATCTCATGATCTTTCGGCACTGATAAAGAGAGGTAGCTAATGAATATAAATGATATCATGTTACAGGGAGATGCGGGATCCGGAACGACGGAAGCATCCTCTAAGTACTATAACGTCGGGAAAAATAATGCGGCAACTGCTGATGCGGGTTATTTGGGGATTCGTGGTAAAGCCGTTCAGACTGATTTTTATGATGCCACAGCTACAGGGACTTCGTGAGTCCGGTTCGAGAATTATACGGGTAGACAGGCAACGGAAATCGCAGCGGATCGTGTGCAAAATGATAATGCTGCCAGTCGCAATCTTAAGGTTGTGACCGGAGAGGATTGTGCCGCACTTGAGGATGAGGATAGTGCTTTGGAAGAATACCAAAAATCCAGTTTGAGCGCGCCGTTAAGCGCATCCGTGAGGAGCGTGAGTGGAAAGCAGACCGGATGGAAGAAAATAAAGAACTTCGCGAGCAGTTGGCGAACGATTTGGAAAAAATGCAGCAGCAGGGATTTTTGGCGCAAAAGAGCGAGGCACAGATCCGTGATGCACTGCAGGAAGCAAATCTGCCTGCAACCAAAGAATTTGTGGATAAGGTAGCGGGAACGCTGCAGATGAGTATGTCGATCAATGAAATGACAGATGCGGCGAAAGTTTACGTTATACAAAAATGGAACCCAGCCGACGATAGAAGCGGTATATCAAGGAATGCATTCCGGCAGTACGGCAGTTGACAACGCATCGATCACTGAGAAAGATATGGCGGCGTATGCACCACAGATCGAACATATCTTGCAGCAGATCGGACGAGGGGGAGCTTCGGATCAAGCGATGGCAAAGTGGCTGTTTGCGAATGAACTGCCGATCACGGCTGAGAATATGCAGACATTAGAGATGTTAGATCAGATGCAGCAGAGTACCTGTTTGGAGATAACGCTGCAGCAGATCGTGCAGACGATGGCAATGGGATTGCCGGCAGAGCAGACAGTTCCGGGGACAAAGGAATTTGGCTTGCCGGGGATTTGATACAGAAGGTAAAAGAGATCACGGCGCAGGATGTGGAACAGGTAACAACAGAAAAGGCAGATCCGGTGCTGCAGGATTATCTTGACGCGCATCAGACAGAGCAAGGCGCTTCTGACCATGAAGTGGGACAGATCGCAGGAGCATCGTCTGACCGTGAAGTAGGACAGAGCGCAGGAGCATCGTCTGACCGTGAAGTAGGACAGAGCGCAGGAGTGTCATCTGACCGCAAAATGGGACAGGGGGCGATGAGTGCATCTGACCGTAAAATTGGACAAGAAGCAGCGAACACATCTGATCGAAAAGTTGGACAGGAAACAACCGTAATGGCTGGCGAACTGTCGGGACAGGAGACGGCAGAAGTCATGCCTTTGCCGCAGGTTACAGCTTGGCGACAACTTGAGGAAATACGATTAAAAATGACAATCCCGGCAGTGATGTCTATGCGTGCGCAGGGGATATCTGTGGAGACAGAGAGCTTGGCTGAACTTGTGGGTCGTTTGCGGGAAATAGAGATGAGTTATTATCGGACGGATCAGACGGGCGAGGCGGCAGTTACAGAAGACGCACAGATTCATGCGATGCAGGATGCCGTAACGGCAGTGCGTGAGATTGCCGAAGCCCCGGCAGAACTTTTGGGCAGTAGTCTGCGTCAGCATGAATTAATGACGGTGCGTGAACTGCATGGAGCTGCGATCAGTGCGACCAAGAGCGCATGGCAGTATCAACAGGATTATGAGGCGGTTGGTACACAGGTGCGCACGGATCTGGGAGATAGTATTAAGAAAGCGTTTGCGGGTATTCCGACTATGCTGCAGGAGATGGGGCTGGAGAGCACACCGGAGAATGAAAGAGCAGTACGCATTCTTGGTTATAACCGCATGGAAATCACGGAGGAGAGTATTGCGCAGATCAAAGATTGGGATGCAGAAGTGAATACTTTGATCGACCGGATGAAACCTGCCACAGTACTTGGAATGATTCGAGATGGTATTAATCCATTAGAACATACCGTAACGGAATTGAATGAAATGCTTGCCGATCGTGGAATGACTGCGGCGCAGGAAGAGGAAAGTTACAGTAAGTTTTTGTGGCGATTAGATAAGACGAACGGCATTACTGCGGAAGAAAGACAAAGTTATATTGGAATTTATCGTCTGTTGCATCAAGTGCAGAAAGAAGATCATGCGGCGGTTGGTGCGGTGGTTCAATCCGGTCAGCAGATGGATCTGTCTAATTTGCTGACGGCGGTTCGTTCCAGAAATGCACAGGGGATGGATCATACTGTGGATGACACTGAAAATATTATTCAGGCGGCAGCCGGCAATCAGACGATCACGGATCAGATCATGACAGCTTATTATGAGGAGCGTGCCGGGGAACTAAGAGATATGGCGAAACAGTCACAGAAAGCAGATGGATTTTTGGAGGAGGCAGGGCTGCCGGACACAGTTGGCAATATGCAGGCGGCGCTGAGATTACTGGATGGAGAGACCGCTTTAGATACAGCTCTGGAACTTGCTAGAGAGTCACAGTCGGAGCAGGATGTGGTTGGACAGTTGGCATCGGAGACAGCCAATGCAGCGGTTTTGGAGAATGCCATGGATCATGTGGTTCCGCAGGGAGTGGCTGCAAGTGAGGCGTCATCCGAGAAAGAGACGTTTGCAGAGAGTAGACGTAATTTGACGGAACTAACGGATGGATTAAAGGATGTTATGGAAGCCATTGCAGATGGTGAGGAAGATGAGGCAGCACTTGCAGAATATTGTGCCGGAATAGATCATTTTTTGGAAAATATTCTTGAGAAAACAAAGCAGCGTGCCGATATTACATATAGTGAATTTCAAGAGATCAGAGCAACGCGTGGTTTGATGCGGTTACAGCAGGGACTTAGAAATAATCGCAGTTATGCAGTACCGATTCAAACGGCAGACGGTGTTACGCAGATGAATCTTACATTCCGTGAGGATGAAGAACAGGCGGGCAAGGTACAGGTAACCATTTGGCAGCCGTATCGCATTTCTATGGAGATGCAGATTTCCGGGGCAGTCTTAAGGGACTGGTACTCTGTGATGACAGGGCCGGATACGAGAAATTGAAGCAGCAGGCAGGGTTTTGCAGGGAAACTTTGGAGCAGAATGTGTGTCCGGTGAAAACGATCTCTTATGGAATGGATTTTCGTGCGCAGAATGATTATTCTGCTGCATCGGAGAACGATAATGCAGTTGATACAAAAGCTCTGTATCAGACAGCAAAAGTGCTGGTACAGTATATTTCAGAGGTAGTAGCAACAGAGAATGGAGGATTACAATGAGAATTAACCACAATATTTCAGCGCAGCTTACAAATGTCAGTTTGAAAAAGGTTGACAATAAAGTTTCGGCCAGTTTGGAAAGATTAAGTACAGGCTATAAGATCAACAAAGCAGCAGATGATTCTGCAGGTATGGCGATTTCTAATAAGATGCGAACCCAGATCCGTGCGTTGGATCAGGCGTCCCGCAATTCTGCTGATGGAGATTCGATTATTCAGACGGCAGAGGGTGCGATGTCAGAGATTGAGAATATTTTGCAGAGAATCCGTGAATTGGGTGTACAGGCAGCCAATGGTACGCTTGCTTTGGAAGACCGTAAGGCCGTGCAGGATGAGGTTGATGAGCTGATGGACGAGGTTGATCGTATTGCGGACACAACCCAGTTTAATGGTAAGGGACTGCTTGATGGTTCCGCATCACGTACCGTAATGACGAATACGTTATCCATTCATGCAATTTCGGCGTCTATGGATGTACCAAGAAATGATTATGAGATCACGATCGATGCTATGCCGGAAGCTGCAAAAGCACAGCTTGACTATACGATCCCATCTACGATCAGTATTAATGGGTATAGTTTAGAGATTACGGATGAGTACGATGATACCAGTGTTAGAAAGAAGATTATAGATATGTGTGACGCCATGAATATTGATGTTTCCGGTCCGGATGGATCACTGACACTGACGACACGTGCAACCGGTGCAAACCAGAAGATTTCAGTACGCTCTGCCGGTGCCAATGATGAGACGGTTATTTACGGCAAAGATGCAAAGATCACCTTGGGAACACAGTTTACCCCTTGGCCGATGGTTTTAGCTATAAAGCAAATGGTGCCGGTATTGTGATCATTGGAAATGATGGATTTGAAATGCAGATCGATGTTACGGATGCCAAAGCGGGTGATAGTGGTATTGTTCGCGTAGAAGATGCCGGCTATATGGTGCTTCAGATTGGTGCCAACGAGCATCAGACGTTGGAGATGGACTTTAAGGAAGTATCTTGCCAAAGCCTGTTCTTACGCAATAAAGAAGGTGTTAATCAGATTAACGCATGTACACAGGAAGGTGCTACGGAGCTTCTCAAAGTGTTGGATGATGCTATTGATAAGATTTCTGCAGCAAGATCCACGCTTGGTGCATATCAGAACCGTTTGGATGCAACAAAGAGAGTTTGGATGTAAGTGAAGAGAATCTTACGGATGCAATGTCCAGAATTATGGACACAGATATGGCTTCTGAAATGACAGAATATACATCCAACAATGTATTATCACAGGCAGCAACATCAATGCTGTCACAAGCCAATAATCGTCCACAGCAGATTATGAGTTTGTTGCAGAGCTAATTAGGTATCGCAGAATTGCCAAGATTGGTGTGTGGACAGGATCAGGTAGATATGCCAAGATTGGTGCGTGGACAGGATTAGGTAGATATGCTGAGATTAATTGTAATGTGTCGATCAAGTATGGGCATGGAGGTTAAGCATGACGAAGGAACAGATTAAGGAGTATACCGCACGGGTTGCACAGGCAAACCGGACAGAATTAGTCGTTATTATATATGAACTTTTGCTGGATGAAATACAAGAGGGTAACAAACAATATCAGGCGGGAAATACGGATGCGGGGGAAAAACAGATCCGCAAAGCGCAGGGATATTTACAAGAACTTCTCGGAAGTCTGGACTTTCGCTATGAAATTGCGCTGCAATTACGACAGTTGTATCGTTATGTCAACGAACAGTTGATCGCAACTTTGGTACAACGCAGACCGGTTCATTTAGATGCGGCGTGTGAAGTGATCCGTGGATTGATGGAGAGCTTTGAACAAGTGGCAAAGAGGATCATTCAGGACCGGTTATGGAGCATTCACAGCAGCTTTATGCCGGATTAACCTATGGAAAAGGTACACTTAATGAAGTATCCCTCGGAGAGGGCAGTACCTATGGAGGAAAAATATGAAAAAGAAACGTGGAGCGGGGATTTTACTGCCAATCAGCAGCCTGCCGTCACCGTATGGAATTGGAACATTAGGAGCAGAGGCGTATGCCTTCGTTGATCAGTTGGCAGAGGCAAAGCAGAGCTATTGGCAAGTGCTTCCGGTAGGACCGACAAGCTTTGGTGATAGTCCCTACCAGTCATTTTCAGCATTTGCGGGAAACCCTTATTTTATTGATCTTGACACGTTGAAAGAGGATGGGCTTCTTCTTTCGGAAGAGATTGAGGAGCAGTATTGGGGAGATGATGTGTCAGAGGTAGATTATGCAGCGTTATACGAGGCTCGTTTTGCGGTATTACATAAGGCATATGCGCGAAGTGATCATAAAATGCAGGAAGATTATCAGGCATTTTTGGCGAAGAGCAGCTATTGGCTGGAAGACTATAGTTTTTATATGGCACTTAAATTTCACTTTCATGGACAGGAGTGGTCGTTGTGGGAGGATGGTCTGAAATTCCGTCACAAAGAAACCCTCCGCAAATTTGAAGATCTGCTGGCAGAAGAAATTGATTTTGGAAGTTTTGTCAGTATCAGTTTTTCATGCAATGGAGTCGGTTGAAACGGTATGCTAATAGCAAAGGCATCCGTATTATTGGAGATATTCCGTTATACGTTGCCATGGACAGTGCAGATGTATGGACACATTCAGATCTGTTTGAGCTGGATGAGCGTAAGAAACCGATTCACGTTGCAGGGGTACCGCCGGATTGTTTTTCGGAGGATGGACAGCGCTGGGGTAACCCATTATATCGTTGGAAACGAATGAAAAGAGATCATTATGCATGGTGGTATCAGCGAATGAAAGCCAATGCAGCCTTGTATGATGTGATTCGTATTGATCATTTTATTGGTATTGTTAATTACTGGTCAATACCTGCTTCTTGTCCTACTGCTGTAGAAGGTGAGTGGCGCAAGGGACCGGGCAGACATTTGACGAAAGTGATTCGTAAGGCAACGAAAGGTTCGGATATTATTGCAGAAGATCTTGGAATTGTCAGTGATAAGGTTCGTGCCTTGATCAATGAAACCGGTTGGCCGGGAATGAAGATTTTAGAGTTTGCGTTTGATGGAGATGCTTCTAATGAGTATCTGCCACATCAATATAAGAACACGAATTGTCTTGTATATGGTGGTACGCATGATAATCAGACATTGCTTGGTTATTATGGAAACAAATCGGACAAAGAATTAAAATTTATGATGAATTATCTGCATATTAAGCGGGTTTCACAGATTCCAAAGGCGATGTTGCGTGCAGCGTACGCAAGCATTGCGGATACTGTTATATTCCAGATGCAGGATATTTTGGAATTGGACGATACGGCAAGAATGAATGAACCGTCCACAGTAGGAACCAATTGGCGCTGGCGTATGCAGCCGGGAGCCTTTGATGGAAAAAAGATCAAGATGCTTCGCAAAATGTGCAAATTGTATGCTCGATAACCGACATCTATTGCATTGTAAACAGGGGTCAAGCTGCGTCTGGGGACTTTGATTATAATGGTGGAACACTAGCAAACACATTATACTTTAGATGGATAGGGAGTGTCATTTGTATAAAAATGATACTCCCTATCTATTTTACTTCACAACGTGGTGTTATGCCACCAAGAATTGCTTTAGCAATTCTTGCAAAGCAAAAGCGCTGGCGTTGCTTTTTTTTGTAGGGGGTACTCCATGAAATATATTTGGTGCAACATAAAGAACTTTTTTAAACATAAAAACTCATATTTATTTTGACGGTTTTTTCTGTCATTTGTTCTTGTATTATGATTCATTTTTCGTATGGATTATATCAGAACTATCAGTTAAAGAAAGAATATGATCTGTCAGATGAGAGAGAAATTGCATTAAGTTTGCAAGGGATTTTGATGAAGAATCCGATAAGGAATTAAATGTTGATGAAAGTTATTTCAAACCAGTTGATTCTGCAGACAATTATATAACAATGAATTTGTTAAAGAAATATGTGGCTGAATTTAATAATTCTTTTACAGATAAATTGAAATATATTGAAGCAACAGCGATCGTAGATCAATTACCGTTTCGTATGAACTTTTCGGTGAAGGATGGGACGATCATTAATAGTGATGAATATGAAAAAGAAATAGAGAATAACGCCATGCTGGAAAGTGGGAGGTATTTTACAGACAAAGAATATCGGAACGGGGAGAAAGTTGCTATTTGTTGGGATTATCTTCATTGGAATACGATGTCATCTCCTGTCAGTAGTCGGATGGCAGTCGATAAAAATACGCTGCATATTCAGGGGAAGGATTATAAAATTATTGCCTATGGCATTATTGATGTTGATAGACCTACTATACCGGTCACCTCTTTAGAGGATACAACCCTTTTTCACCAGAGATTAGTATTCCATTTTAAGAAACCAATTCGACAGGAACAGTACAATCTTGTAGTAGAAAAAACAAATAAAATTTTGGGAGACAGGGCAGTAGTTGAGCCGGCAAATCTTCCGGATGATGATGCAGTGTATCTTTATAATACGATTATTATGGTGACGATTTTTTATTACCATTGTCTCGGCAATAAATTTTGCGATTTTGTATCGTTATATTCTTTCCAGCAGAAAACAGTCACTTATGGTTTACCGGATTTGCGGAATGAGTTTTGCGAGAGTAGTATTATTGTATTTGGGAGAATGTGTGGTTTTGACGGTACCAGCTTATGTTATCGGTGTTTTGTTGTTTGAGCATGTAATTTTGAAAAAAAGTATCAAAATATTATGACTATATGAGTAATAGCTATAGCAGTTATGTTTATATGGTTTTATTTGCTATTTATTTTATACTGTCTTTGTTAATATTACTTTTTATGATCATATATGCATTAAAAACAGACAAAGAGTTAGATGTGAAAGGAGGGCCCGATGAAATTGAAATATGCAATGTTTGAACAGAAAAAAATAAACTTATGACGGTGCTGATTTTTTTCCAAATAGTAATTGTGTTCATCATGCTCGTCAGCATTATCTCTGCAATTACATCGAGGTATGAAAAATATAAGCCGTTGGAATGCTTCTTTCAGGGCGATGGTTTGAATATGCATATAAATGATCTGCTAGGCAGAAACGGGCAGCGGTATCTTCCGTTTACAGAATCTTCTGATGTAGAAAAAAGCTTAAAAAAAGCACATATGGTAAGCTCCTATGATGTACAGATGACATTTGACATTGACAATAAAAAGGAAGAATTGGGAACATGGTCTCCGGTTATTGGTTATGATGATGAGTTGATCGCAGCATATACTCCTGAGATAGAATCAGGACGCTGGCTTAGAACAGAGGATGCAGATACGGATATGATCGAGATTGTGTTGGCGCAAAAGGATGACACTCATAAAGTGGGAGAGGTCATAACTTTGACAACTTCTGATGTGGTAAAAGATTCGAGAGAATACAAGTTATCACAAACCGGTTCAGGCTAAGATAGTGGGGATTCTTGCAGATGGAGCCAGTCCGATCATGCGTACGATGCATTATGGTGAATATTCTGATTTCAGAGATTATTATTATCCGTTTAACAGGGATGAAGAGGAAAGGGCAATTGTCTTTGTATCCAAGAGAGACATTGAACATAATAATAAGATCCATGCGAAAACGGAACAAGAAAATTTAATAGAGGGTGAAACCTGTATATGGCCATATATCATTTCAGGCCCATGTTTTATACAATATGAGAAAGGAATTACACAGAAGGAAAAAGATTATAATTCAAAATATCTTGCAGTGAATGGAAGATATGAATTTCGTCATACATCCGCAGAAATGCGGGAAAACAGTATGGAATATATTATGAATCAGATGAATATGTTAATTCCTATTTTGATTGCGATGATCATTCTTACGTTGATGTCTATCATTAGCAGTACCGTTATTATGATACGACAAAACATGCACAATTATTCCATTTATTATATGATGGGTTTCACTTGGAAAAGATGCGTGTTGATTCATGTGGAAAGCGTGATTATGATGCAAATGGGGATATTTTTATTTACCATGTTATGTATTGCTATTTGCGAGAAAATTGGTGCGTTAGATCGAATGGTCTTTTCTTTAGGAAAATGGCAGTTGTTGGGGTGTTTCACTATGATGGTGCTTTTTGTTGTATTTAGTATTTTGCTGTCTTTTCTGTTAATTGGGAAGAAATCGGCAGAGGACATTTTAAGGGAGGTAGAATAAAATGGTTCAACTTGATAATATTGTAAAGACCTATAACAAAGGAAAGAGTAACGCTTTTGAGGCACTCCACGGAATATCGCTGACGATAGAGGATGGAGAAATGGTTGCCATTATTGGAACCTCAGGAGCTGGAAAATCCACCTTATTACATATACTTGCTTGTATTGATGGATACGATTCGGGAGAGTATCGTATTGATGACATGACAATTGGCAAAATTTCTGAAAGAAAGATGGCGGCAATTCGTAATGAGAAGATTGGCATGGTAATGCAGGACTTTGCGTTAATAGAAGAATTTACGGCATTGGATAATGTCATGATTCCGTTGGATTTTGCAGCAAGAGGTAAGAAAAAACGGAAAAAAGACAGGAAAGAAATCGCGCGCAAAATGCTTGAAATGGTGCAGATGCAAGATTTTGTCGATAAGCCTGTGAGTAATCTTTCCGGGGGTCAGAAGCAGCGCGTTGCAATTGCTAGAGCGATTGCAAATGAACCTGCGTTGATCTTGGCAGATGAGCCAACAGGAGCGCTGGATACGGCGACAACAAAAGAAATTATGAAAGTATTTATTGATCTGAACAAACAGGGAAAAACAATTGTTATTGTTACCCATGATTTGGCTGTAGCGGAGCAATGCGGCAGAGTGATAAAGATCGAAGATGGGAAGATGATAGAGTGAGAGCTACTTTGCATCATGCCTCCGTCATGGTTGTTAATGGTGTGAGATGTCGTTATACAAGGAATAGTGAAAATATACAATACTGTGCTGATTCAGTTGTGTAAATTATACAAAAATGGTTAATCTTTTTTTATGTTATTGCGAGTAAAACAGGAAATGATAAAATAAATTAATTCAGAAAAATTATGTTGTTGCTATTGTTGTATTGATTGTAAATTTTATAAGTAACTTTAAGAGAGGGAGAAGATACGTTATGAAAAAATATGTAAATCCAATTGTTATGGTATTGATCGGTGTTCTTATTTGCGTGTTGGCGAGGGAATGGATCAGCGGACGGTTGTCAAAAAGAAGAATGTAAAGATTGATCAATCGAAGCTTACTTATGATGAAGCGGAACAGTACAGAAGGAGTTTGCCTGACCGAGAACCGGATAACAATAATCTTGTTGCATTAAAGACAAACTTGTTGCCATACGGATTACCGGGAAGACAAAAAGGATGGTATGGAGACTTGCTGGCGGAAAAACTGGGGATTGAAGTGCATTATGTTCAGCCTTCATATTTTGCGGAGCGAGATAGCGATATGGATATGTATTTATTTTTTATGGGAAATGTGAGTTATTATGATGCGGTTAAGGCAGGGAGAATTGTTAGATCTGGAACCGACCTTAAAGAAAAATCCTAAGATATATAAGCGCTACAAAAATGCTTTTCAATATATCAAGAAATATACTTATAAAAAACAGGGAAAAAAGGAATTTACGGTTTCCCGGTCAACCTAAAATCATTTGATGATAAAGGAAGAAAACTTGATTGCGTATCCATTTTGTCGGGATCCAACAACAAGAACAAGGCGATGGATCTTTTGCTGTATTCTGCCTCAGATGAAGGGATTATGAATTGGACGTATGGACCGGAAGGAGAAATGTGGGAACGCAAAAACGGCAAGTATGTCGTATTAAAAGATTGGTCAGCAGAGGAGGGACTGACGAAGATGAGGAATATGTGAATATTCTGATTATTCTTCAGATTATATCTGCCCGAGGACGTTGATATATTTAATCCCCAATACTTCTCTGGGAGCAGAATTAACCGGAGTGAAGATTTCTAGGATGTGAGAATGTTTTATGCAACATAAGATTTATCGATTCGATATGGAAATTAATATGTCTTAGACTGAACTGACTATAATGTAATACCCCCGGCAGACGTTTTTGTCTGCCGGGGGTGTTTGTTGTTATCCTTAAATACGGTTATGCAATATGATGCTATCGTAAGGCATTGGATTACCTCATGTTTTGTCGGATTATTCGAATCCTTTTTTGATCTGTTCTGCGATCGCACCCATATCTTCTTCCGGTTCACCGGGTTTCCAAGTAATATTTACCTGATCATCTTTATAACGAGGAATCAAATGTACATGCAGATGAAATACTGTTTGACCAGCAGGCCTCACCATTATTCTGCAAAACATTTAGGCCATCGCAGTTTAAGCTTTTCTTCATGGCAGCAGCACATTTCTTGGCAACTCCCATAATCTTGCTGCAATAATCATCTGGCAGTTCATAGAGATTTGCAGCGTGCGTTTTAGGAAGGATGATGGAATGACCGCGGGAAGCAGGCCCAAGATCCATGATTACATTGAAATCCTCATCTTCGTAAATCGATGTTGTCGGAATCTCTCCATTTGCCAATTTGCAAAAAATACAATCCTTGTCAATATGTTTCTCCATAATATTCCTCCATTCTGCCGTCCTTACAGCGGCACTGATACTATTTGTGTTTGTCTATTCGAAGCGGAAAAGTTCATCGAAGCTGCGCAGGATCTTGAAATCACCTTTGGCAATCACATTGCCGGTACGAAAAGCACTTTGCAATGTAGTTTCGCCGTGTATGATCTGTGTCAGCAACTCCGCTTTGAGCTTCATAGTCACGTGTGGTTCGAAATTTTTCGGCTGCTTGTAGGTACAATGTAAAATATCACCGTCAGCCGTGATATAAAGACAGCGGTCTTCATCTGTGATCTCAAGGGTAAACCGTACGGAAATGTCCGGAATACCGTGGAAATGTGATGAAAATGCACGGATATAGGGGTCGGAGCTTGACATAGGATCTTCATCATCCCCTAGTAATGTGCGGAAAATTTCAGACAATTCCTGAATGTCTTCTTTTTGCTTCTGCACGTATTGGTCATTAGAAACATATTCCGACAACTGTTCACTTTCCTGTGGTGTCAAATCAATGCTTAACGGACGCGATAATGTGTCCGGTGACAGGGAATTACTGGAAGGCAATGTCTCCAGCTTGCCGGTAAAGGTGCGGTAAAATAGCTCCACTCTTTTCTCTACAAATGTAGTATACCCATCATTAGCTTTGAAATCTTCCGGATCTGTTATATATGCCTCAATGCCATCGCAAGGTTTGCCACTAAGCAGTTCCCAAGCTTTTTGTAAGCTGTAGGGAGGCCTCTTTTCTCCCCATAGGTGGTCGATAGAACGACGGGCATCATGCATAGAGATTGAATGGTTTCTTTGTCACCGTACAACCAGCAGGCATCCAAAAACTGCTGTAACAACCCTCCATAGCTAAACCATTCTACAGAGGCAGCTAGAATAACGGCATCCGCTTCTTTGAGCGTTTTCGGTAAAACGGAGATGCCTTTTTATCTTCGTATAGATTGTAGCGTCGAACGACAACGTTGAGCTCGTTCAATACTTCTGTTATTTTGTCCATAACATAGATGGTAGGATCTTCGATCAATCCTCTGCCACCATAATAAATATTAACTTTCGTCATGAGTCTATATTCCTTTCTCTTTGGACAGAGTCAATAAAGTGTACATAGCAAATCCGCTGATCAAACCACCGATATGTGCTGCGAAATCGACATTTGGTATTGCAAAACTTCCGTAAACAATCCAAAAGATCATAAAATGATCTGACGCAGATCCGGGGATTCTTGACGGTCATGATGAAAAATCAATGCAAGGATTAAAGCACCCATAAGACCGTAGATCGCACCGGAAGCACCCACCGAGGTACTTGCGGAATGTATAACAACATTATAAACGATTGAGGTGCAGCCTGCAAGAAGACCGCTGACCAGATAAAGGATCAGATAACGGATATGACCCAAACGTCGTTCCAAGTAAGCACCGATAAAGATCAAAGTGATCATATTGTTAAAAATATGTTCTCCGGATATATGTAGGAACATCGAAGTAAATAATCGATACCATTCCTGCTTGTCAAAGACGAGTTCTGCGCTTAGTGCTCCCATAGAAAACAGAGTGTCTCTTTTGCCTGGGATCAGATCTCCATATACAAAAAGCAGGATGTTGACAGCAACCAGTAAGAGTGTTACAAAAAAATGCTGCGCATGGCAGGCAGAACGGATCGAAGGTCAGAAGTTCGTTCCGGTCCCTCCTGCAGGAATTGCTCTAAGTCTTTCTGCAAAGGGAAAATAAAGTATCTACGTCTTCATAGCCTGTAATATGCCCTGCGATGGAATGATCTGCCAATAGTTCTTGCGATCCGGAAATAATTTTCTGCCGAGAGAATCATCTTCCGTCATCAAAATATAGAGATATTCACAGTTGTCAAAAGTGTTATCTATTAGCATTTGCTGAAGTTGGTCAGAGATCATCGCTATATTTTCGGCGTTCAGTGTGTATGGCTCTCCCGCCCGGATACGGTCTTTTTCTTCGTATCGTGTATCTGCAGCTTTGACAGCGGCGGCAGCCTCTGCGTCGATGATCACGACTACAGGGGTGCAGACAGGATCCTTTGTATGGAGATAGATGTCGAGAAATGGGCAATCCGTTTCGACAACACCGTAATTATATTTTGCAAAAAGGTGATCCAAAGTTGTATCGTGCATAGTAATCTTACATTCCTTTCCAAATTTGCTAAGTTACCGTGTGTTCGCACTTTGCCAAACGCACAAAAGGTGGTTTGTCAATACCTTTGTGCATATGAAGTATGAGTTACAGATGTATATTGTAACAAAAAAGAAAACGTCGAACAAGGGCGTAAAATGATATTCGATGGGCACTGTTTTCACAGGATAGGACATAGTATGATGAAACTGCAGGAAACAAAAGCCATGAAATTAACGGAAGGTGGAGAGGCAGATGCAGCAATTATATGCAAATTACAGCTTACTAATGATAATGCTCGGTGCAGGGATTATCACACTGCTCCTGCAAAGTATAGCGGGTCATGTTATGAACGATCTGTTAGAGGAGTGTTCTAAAATTGCCGGGACGAAAAATCCGTGGATCCGCAATTTGATCAAAAAATTTCAAGTGTGTTACGAACTACATATTCCGGCAAAAGATGTGGGCGGTTTTGTGGACAGGTACCTGTTAGAATACCGGGCATATCAAATACGATTATCTACTTGGGAAAATGTTGGACTGTATGGGGCATGGTTTGTGGGAATGTATTTTGGGGTGTGTACGATTTATGGGATATATATTCAGACATCACTTCAAATTTACGGTATGTATTGTATCTACACCGTTATCATATTAGCACTTATTTTTGGAGGCGAATTATTGATGCAGGTGCATGCACATAAAAAAATGATCCGTATTTATTTGTTGGATTATTTGGAAAACAGTTTGCAGCCACGATTGGAAAATCAATATTTGTATCCGGAAGAGCAGGCAAAATATCAACAAGCTTATTTCGAGGAGCCGGAGCAGCAAACGCTTGCATTAGCTGCCGGTAATGAGGAAACAGAGCAGCAAACGCTTGCATTAGCTGCCGGTAATGAGGAAACAGAACAGGAAAAGGAAGCTGTCTGGTCGATTGCCGGGAGATGGCAGGACGGTATGGAATATGCGGTTCATGAGGAATGGCAGAATGAACATGGACATGCATGCAAGCAGACTTCAGCACCGACTTGGCCGGGGGGATATGTGCAAGCAGACTTCGGCACCGGCTTGGTTGGAGAAAGGCATACGTGGGCAGAAAAGAGCAAAGAGCAGAAGAAAAACTAACGCTGCTCGGAGAAATTATGGAAGAGTATTTCTAGAAATGGAGGATGACACAATGGAAAAGAGATTTGGCATTTCAGATGCGGCGAGACAGGTTGGTGTGGAGGCACATGTACTGCGTTATTGGGAGGATGAACTTGGGTTAGCGATTCCACGTAATGGGCAGGGACATCGATACTATAGAGAGCAGGACATTCATATTTTGCATAAGATCAGAGATTGGAAAGAGCAGGGCTTTCAACTTCGTGCTATTAAGCTGCTTTTGCCGGATCGAAGACGAGTCGAGGCGATGACGCCGCAGGAATTGTATCATCTGCGTGAAGAGTTAAATCAAAAGGTGCAAATGGAAGAAGATCGATCGCCAAAGCATGTAAGAATGGGGCAGGTGACTCCGCTGCCGTCAGCAATGGAAGTGGCGGAACCGGTGAGCAGCATCAGCAAAGAACAAAAATTGCAGCAGTTTGAGCAGATGATGCGTGATATGATCACAAGTGTTGTGGAACAGCAGACGCAACAATCTGAAGAGCGGATCGCAGAGGCTGTAACAGAAAAGGTGAGTAAGCAAATGGATTATTTGATGCGGGAAAAGGAAGAGTTACAACAAAAACAAATAGAAATATTAGAAAAAATATTAATTGAAATGCGTCCGGCGGCAAAAGAAGCGGCAGCCACCGAAGAGCTGCCGCAGGTTACAACGATCAGATCCCGCAAGAAAGAGCGGGAGGAAAAACGCAGTGTAGGATGGCTGCATCTGCCATTCTGATCCATGAATTATTTTTGACGGGTTATTTGTCTGCACTTTTGACAACGATTTTGCATTTAGCGCGAACCCCATTCGCAAGTGTTGCGGTTACGTAAGTCGTTCCGGGTCTTTTTCCTCGAAGGACACCCTTTTTATTAATAGTAGCGATACGTGTATTGAGTACGGTGTATACCGGTTTTTCCTTCGTAATGCTTGGACGAAGCGTAATCCGCACTTTCCTCGTCTTGGATTCTGTTATCTTATATTTGGAATGCTTAAATTTGATGCTGACAGCATGTGGTGATACAGATACCTTGGCTTTCAGTGTGGTTGGACGATTCATAAAGAAAAGTCCTGACGTTGATCGGATGCGGATCTGAATGGTTGCTTTACCGGCTGCCATACCATAGTAATCGCAAGTATTTTCGGATACTTTTGTCACCTTGAGAATGGAAGGATTGGAACTTTTAAATGTCGTTTCATATCCATCCAGATCGTCTAGTAACGTGAGACTGGAGGAGTCGCTGATAAATATTTTTTTTTGAAAATTTTTCTTTGTTCCCGGTTTTTGGAACGCTGTAAAGCGCCAGAGGCATCTAAAGCGTGTTTGCCGTTGATCTCAGTTGCAACGACGGGGATCTTCGGTGCCTTAGCCCGGTTTACCTTGTGTGCACAAGATCAAGACCAGTGCGATCAGCGCCAGTTTTATTTGTTTTCTATAGTTCATAATTATCCTCATTTCTACACACGTGTTCCATGCATAAGACAATTCGTGTCCGGTGTGTATCAACACAAATAGCATGTATTATCATTTCCCACCTATATCAGGTTCGCATTTATCATAGAATAAGATAATGGCAGAAAGGTGTCAAATATTTGCCATCTTTTTCAAATACTATTATACTTATTACAGGAAGTGGTCAGATTCGACGAAGGAGGAACTCATGGAATACATATTGATTGCAGATGATAATAAAGATATTACGGATATTTTAGAAAAATATGTCAAAAAGAAGGTTATGGAGCGTTGATCGCCACAGATGGCATTCAGACGGAAGAGCTGTTTCACACATATCATCCAGCGGCCATACTGCTGGATGTGATGATGCCGGGGAAGGATGGCTATGAGGTGTGCCGCACGATCCGACAGGAATCCGCCGTACCGATCATTTTAATTACGGCACGAGGCGAAGACTATGATAAGATCATGGGATTAGACATTGGTGCAGATGATTATATTGTGAAACCGTTTAGCCCGGAGTGAGGTTATGGCGAGACTGCGTGCGGTGCTTCGTCGGATAAGCCGTCAGAGTGTGGAGACGCAGTCCGACAGATCTTACGTGTCAGCAATATGGAAGTGAATTTAGATGAATATACATTTTGCATTGATGGCAAAAAAGATCCCAATGACGAAAAAAGAAATTGAAACCATGTGGACGTTAGCAAGTACACCGGGCAAAAGTATTTACCAGAGATAATCTGCTTGACAGTTTATGGGGCTACGATTATTACGGAGACAGCCGCACGGTAGATTCGCATATCAAAAGACTGCGTGCGAAACTTGATTCTGTGCCGCATCCGGATTGGACGATCAAGACGATCTGGGGCGTCGGCTACAAGCTAGAGATTGCCGGAGGACAGTAAGACATGAAAGGGCTGCATAAGATCAGACAAAAATGGAATGATTCCAAGCTTGGCAGAAATGATATATCTGTACGCATTTATCTGTCTTTTGTTGTGGTGCTTGCTGTTTCGCTGCTGTTGACCGGGGCAATCTTTAATTATTTATATCAGCGCAATTACACGCGCTCCTACACGGAACTTTTGACCAAACAGGGCAAAAAGATAGCACGTCGTGTGTCCAAGTTTCAGTACAAGAAGAATGTCGGACAGTATGAAAAATATTCCGTTTATATTGATGAGCTTGAGAGTGCAGAGAACACAGATGTATGGATCCTCAGCAATCATAAGGCGAAAAATGCCTTGAAAGATGATTTTACGAATGCAGAAATGAACGATGACAATCTGACCGATGAAATGTATGCGGTGCTTCGCCAGGCGTTTGGGGGACAGACAGGAGCGTCATCAAGCTATGATAAAGCATATGGTATGATGATCCTTCGTGTGGCGATCCCGGTGCACGATTACAAAACCGATCAGGTGATCGGAGCGGTTATGATGGTTTCTATGATCGACCGCCAGACGATGGGACTAAGAGAGGGAAATATCTGATTTCTCTCAGTGCAGTGGTAGCGGTAGTTATTTCGTATTTGATCGCTTTGATCTTTACAAAATATCTGTCTCTGCCGATCAATAAGATCGGTAAGACGATCCGAAGAATTGCGGGAGGCGATTATTCTCCGGTTGAGAAGTACAGTCACAGCAGGCAGTTATCACAGTTGGAGGAGCAATTAGATGTTCTTGCAGAGCGCTTGACAAAATCGGAGCAGGAACGTGCGAATTTAGAGCAGGTAAGAAGAGACTTTTTGCAAATGTTTCTCATGAATTGCGGACACCGATCACAGTAGTGCGCGGATATGCGGAAATGCTTCACGATGATGTGCTTTCGGGGGAGGAAGATGTCCGCGGCGTATATGACCGGATCTTATTAGAGTGTCAGGGGATGGAACGTCTGGTGCAGGATCTGTTTTTACTCTCTAAAATGCAGAATCCGGATTTTCAGATGGACAAAGAACCTGTCAGCTTGGCACAGATCTTTGCAGACGTAATGCGTAGTGCACGCGTGATCGGCGAGGACAAAGAGATTCATTTTGTGGTTGATATACCGGAAGAGCAGCCGTTTATGATCGAGGGCGATTATGGAAGATTACGGCAAATGTTTTTGATCGTGTTAGATAATGCCGTAAAGTTTTTCTGAACGAGGGGCAAGGTGCACTTGACTCTTGTCAGCCGGGACGGTCTGATCAAGGCACAGATCGCTGATCAGGGCATTGGAATCGCACCGGAAGAGCTGCCATATATTTTTGAAAAGTTTTATAAATCAAAGCTGACACAAAATGAAAAAGGAACCGGGCTTGGACTAATGATCGCTAAGCAGATCATATTACGTCATGGAGGTGACGTTGAGGTGCAGAGTGTGCCGGGAGAAGGTACGACCTTTACCTTTACGTTTATGGAGCTGACTTCGCTGGAAGAATATGAGTAAATTCATTTGACAGTTGTATTTTTCAAGAAAATTGTATATACTTATAGTACCTGGAATGTACGACAACTTCTGATATTTTGAACCTACACTTTTGAATGGGATTCTATATATATGAAAGAATGTCATGCCTTCATTGCAGAGGAAGATTGCATTTCATATGCGGTTGCCCACCTAGCTGATCGCTAGGACTCAAAATTCAGGAACCGGCATTTTGGGTATATTTTTTGTCCAATCTTAAGAACCGTTCGATCGAATACACATGGAAGATCGTGCGGCAGAAAGTGTGGACAAGTGGAACCGGAAGAAATATACGAAATATTTGGAGGAAGAAAAAGTGGCACAGAAGGGTGATTTATTATCTTTTCGTCCGGACATTAAAGTGTTGGACGCAACAATTCGTGATGGTGGTTTGGTAAATGATTTTATTTTACAGATGAATTTATCCATAATCTGTACGAGGCAAATGTAAAAGCAGGCGTAGACTATATGGAGTTTGGTTATCGCGCTGATAAAGAGATGTTTGACGTGGATGCTTATCCCATGGAAGTTTGCTGAGGATGACAAGATTCGCGAAGTCGTTGGTGATAATGACACCGATCTGAAGATTTCCATTATGGCAGATGTAGGACGCTGCAATTATAAAGAAGATATTCATGACCGCAGCGACAGTCCGGTAGATCTTATCCGTGTGGCAACTTATGTGAATACGATGCCGGCGGCGATCGATATGATCGAAGATGCACACCGCAAAGGGTACGAAACGACTTGTAATATCATGGCGATTTCCAATGCGAAAGAGTCCGACATTAATAAAGCGTTAGAAATGCTTGGTAAATCTTGTGTTGATGGCATTTACATCGTGGACAGTTTTGGTTCACTGTTCCCGGAGCAGATCCGCACTATTTCAGATCAGTATATGGAAGTGGGCGAGAAGTACGGCAAATACATAGGAATGCACGCACATAACAATCAGCAGCTTGCTTTTGCAAATACGATCGAGTCCTGTGCAAGAGGTGTGTCTTATTTGGATGCAACGATGAGCGGAATGGGACGTGGAGCAGGAAACTGCTGCATGGAATTATTGCTTGGATTTTTTGAAGAATCCAAAGTACAAGCTTTTCCCGATCATTAAATTTATCGAGCAGAATATTGTACCATTAAAAGAGCAGGGAGTTGAATGGGGATTTGATATTCCATATCTGTTGACAGGTCATTTGAATCAGCATCCACGTGCAGCAATTGCCGCAATGAAAGAGGGACGCAAGGATTACCCGGATTTTACAAAGAAATTATTGATAAAGATTGATCCGATTCAAAATAAACGGGTGATCAGGAGTATGTAGGAAAGGAATGTAGGGAAAGTATGGTCGAAGCAATATTTAACACGCCGATCGGAGTGTTTGATTCCGGTTTGGGCGGTGTCAGTGTTTTGCGACAGATGCGTTATTTGATGCCTGCAGAGCAATTCTTATATTATGGGATTGTGCAAATGCACCATATGGTACAAGGACTGTCGAAGAGGTAAGAGATCTGACGATCAAGCATGTTAGCCGGCTGCTCGATCAGGGCTGCAAGGCGATTGTTGTTGCCTGCAATACTTTGATCTGGAAGCGTCAGGATATTTTTATTCCAGATTGCAGAATCCGACTAATGATATGGTTGCGGCAAAGATTGCAGAGATGGAAGGTGGAACGGCAGCGATGCTGACTTCATCCGGACAGGCAGCCAATTTC
>VOFE01000363.1_pt1 | contig 46000 bp, 79 predicted proteins | sample 5384071 | NCBI WGS metagenome assembly VOFE01 (sample SAMN12384724, study PRJNA508395) | human gut metagenome | isolation source: healthy gut D | host: Homo sapiens
CCTTCTACTTGAAGCTGGCCTTCAATTCGCACTTTCTTATGTTTTGGTGCTGGTCATCCTCGCCATTGTGTTTATCCCTATGGTGTACTCATATGTTAAGTCGGAAAAATCGTTAGTATGAAAAACAACCAGAGAAGAAGCAGTCGTGAACGGTTTCTTTTCCGGTTGTTTTGTGCTTGTATAGAATTTATGGTTATATTAAATACGCAATTTATCAAGGAAATAAAAGATGTGATATTCTTTAAAATATAGTTCATACATTATATTTAGCTATATTAAAGTTTTATTTTGTTAAGATCAAAATTTTAATAAAAATAAACCTACTTGAATTGTTCTGACAAACTTGAAAAGACTTATTTGATTAAAACTCCATAACTCTACTAGGGTGTTTACACAAAATTATTGACAGTATCAAATAAATCAGATAGATTGAACTAAAATGATTACCCAGAAGTAACTTTCATAATTCTTTTCACACTATCATCTTTGTCAACTAGAAGGCAATCTGGAAAAGTCATCTGCTTCCATTTTTATAATCAAAATTTGGATCAAAATGATTGATTAAGATTCCTAGCAAATTTCCATGAGAACTCAGTAAAATGGTTTTATCTGAATACCTTTCTTCTAAATCCTGCAATAAATCTAAGATTCTCATTAATGCTTCTTGATTAGATTCACCTCCCAATGTGATTTATCTGGATTTTGCCATAAATATTGAATCGTTTCTTCAAACTCAGAATCTTCAATAAATCTTGAAGATAATTTTCTTTCACATAAACGATCATCAAGCACTATCTTATCAAATTGTACAGGAGAACTATTTACTGTCTCAAAAGCTCGCTTATAAGGACTAGAAAAATAGTAATCAATATTAAAAGAATTCAAAAACTCCAATTGCTTTAGAGATACAAATCCTTCTTCCGATAAAGTTCTATTAAAATCACTCACTGAAAATCTCGAATGAGCATGTCTAAGTAAAATATAAGAATTGTTCATGAATTATAATTACGCTGAAAATACATATAAGGAGGAAAGTTGTTTTATAAGCTCATATTATCTTACTTAACTATTAATTGTCAAGTAGATTCATTCATTTTACTCACCCCCACCCAATGGGCAGGTTTTATCTGTTTTTATTCAGCTAAATTAAGCTCTCAAAAAAGCTGATGAAATATAAATTCATCAGCTTTTTGAGAAGCTTAATTTGACTATTAGCTTATGTTGATAGTTAGATTTTTATTCAGAGCAAGTGCAATTTTGCTCATTGTTTCAATGCTTGTGTTATTTCCACGTTCAATGCGAGCAATGGTAGACTGTGGGACATGAGATAGGGAAGCTAGCTCTCTTTGGGTGAGACCTGCTGTTTGTCGTGCGTCATAAACTTCTAGCACTTTCCAAAATAGCTTTTTCAGTTAAAAACCCTTCTTTAAATTTATTGTCTGCTAGTTCGTTTTCTAAAAATCATCAAATTTAATTGTGGTCATGGTTGTTGTCCTCAAATTCTTTCTTTAAATCCTTAGCGTGTTTTATCTCACTCTGGGGTGTTTTGTGTTTTTTTGGTAAAACATGGGTGATGATATAGCGTTCATTGATAACATGAAAATAAAGTGCCCTTTGAATGTTAGAAGCAACCTTGAGCGGATTTCAAAGATGTCGTCATCTAGCTTTTTCACCCATTCCATACGTTGAGCAACTAAAAGACCATGCTCTTGTATAGTGGCGATAGTTGCCAGTAATTTTGTTTGTCTTTAATTGGTATAGTTTGTAAAAAATTCTAGGAACTCGGTGTGTCCATTTAACCGAGTATAAAACTCAAATTTGGCTTTTTCATTGTACCTCCATGATAGCATATATTGTTCTTTTCTTCAAGAATAATGGTGTGAACTTTATCCAAATGCTATGCTACAATCATATAGTCATTATGTATTTTTTATTCTTAATCTTAGTTTTGGTTGTGAAAATAGTAGTAAATTTATTCCATCTATTGACGGTTGAGATAAACTCTAAGTGACATATATGTATGCCAAAGGAACATTTTGGGTATTTCTTGTAATTTTAGATGAATTTCTATATTAGGATAGTGTTGTATCATGTTGTTAAAAAATTGAAAAGATAAATATCATAGATTCGATTTGGTATAATAGTAATTGAAATTGATGTGCAGTAATTTTTGTTTAACTTGAGAATTGTTTTAAGTTAGAATGGGATCATAATGTCGAAAAATCACATTTCATGATAAAAACATGATAAAAAATATTTTTTAATGAGGGTGGATATGTTCTAGATTTTTTCAAATCGTACTTTTGATAAATTTACTTATCACTCCATTGGTTAAAAATTCAGGAAAAGTACGGTTTGTCAAAAAAGGAAAGTCATTTGAAGCATATATAGATGAAGCTCTGATAATGATATTATTAAGTTGGTAAGGGATTTACTAACTTATTATGATGACCTTCCAGATAGTAGTTCTGAAAAAGACTGATATTAAGAATAAACAAGCAGAGAAGTTAAAAGAAATGCTAAATTCCTATGCCCATGGGGGAAAGAAATAATAAAAACTGACGAGTCCTTTCTCACTAAAGGTGGCTTTGCTGAAATTTATTTGCAAAAAACATTCTCAACGGATTGTGAAAAAGTTGAAAAATGAATATAAACAGAACTCTGCTCTAAAAAGTCGCTTTAAAAGAGAGTTTGAAATTATGCAGTCTCTATCGCAAGTAAATGGGATTATTAAAGTTTATGAATTGATGAGTCAGAGTTTAGCTATACGATGGAGAAAGCTGATTTTATCTTTAAATGATTATATTGTAAATAATGAATTAAAATTAAACCAAATATTTAATCTGTTGTTTCAAATATTGACAATAATGGCTGATGTTCATTCTCGAGGTATCTATCATAGAGATTTGAGTCAAGCAATATTTTTCTATGTGATGGGCTTATAAAGATATCTGATTTTGGATTACAAAGATTCTACTGTCAATCATTCTCATTTGACTATGAACACAAATAATTATGGGCAGTTTTATTATTGTGCGCCAGAACAGATAACTGGTCTAAAAATGCAACTAAAATGAGTGATGTCTATTCATTAGGAAAGGTGGTTAATTTTTGTTTAACTGGAAACCCAACTAACGAAAAACATGTTCTACGAACTTTTGTTCAAAAAGCCACCTCTTATCAACCAGAATTAAAGGTTTAGAGATGCAGGGGAAATGCTTGAACAACGTAAGTTATCACCTGCGAATTTTTTCATCAAAAGGATTCAAAGCAGAAAATATTAAAAAAAAATTCAACAGAGAGAATATGATGAAACAATAACGATATATCTTAATAATATTTCGAATGTGGATTTGTGCCGGGAACTTATTGACATAGGAGAGAATTACAAATTGGCTTGCATTAAATTTATGAAAATAAGCCCAGAAAAATGCACTATTCTTGATTCAAAATTTTTCCATCATTAAAAGAAGTTGCAACCTCTTTTCTTCAAATGATTTTTGCATCTCTTGCATTTGATGTATTAAAAGATGAACATTTGATTACTTGAGTAAAGAAATGGCTGCAAGGATGTTATATTATGTAGCTCGGGAAGTAAATCGTTTTATGCCCAGAGAGGCTTATAGAGGACTTGAAACATAGTTCTATCGAACCAATGTTAGAAAATATTTTAGATGGTGAGTAATTATGTAGATTTGGCTTAAGTTGGGAATAAGATCTTGAAAAGGAATAATGTTTAGTGTACAAAGTGTTGATTTTGCTTTTGTATGTAATAACTCCTTTGATGACTTTGAGGTTATACCATATGATGAACCGATAACATATACTCGAAGTGGAGAAGCATTCAAAAATTATTCTAATGGACAGCGTAAATACATAAATGCGATTATAAGAACTTTTATATACTCCTGGTAAACCATTTAAGGTTTTAACTCTAAATTTAGAAAGAATAATTCTGGTAAACCATTTAAAGGTTTAATAAAGTCAAGAAAATCCCATTCTAAATTTTGAAAGAATAATTCATGTCTTATCAGAAACCGAGCACTTGATATTCTTTTGAGATTTATTTAAACTCAAACCAGGTCATTTTGTTTTATATATCCGAATCATTATTCTTATTTCAAAAGGTAGTGAAAAGGTAGTGTTTGAATTGAAATACAGTGCAATAGTTCGCATTTGGCAATTTCAAAAACGCTTGAAATCAGCGTTTTTCTTCTGTATTGATTCATATTGAATGCTTATTTCACCTCTGTAAACACAACGTGTTTGCGAAGTTTTGGTGAGTATTTCTTCAATTGAAGACGGTCTGGAGTGTTACGTTTGTTTTTGAAGTAAGGTACAAGCGTTCACCAGATTCTTTGTGTTCAAGTGTAATATTTACGCGCATGGTATCTCCCTTCTATTATTCAGCTGATGCAGCTTTAGCGATCTTACGTCCTTTGTAGTATCCTTTAAGTGATACACGGTGAGAACGTGAGTAATCTCCAGTTGCTTCGTCAAAGTTTACAGATGGAGCTGTTACTTTGTAGTGCGTACGACGTTTGTTTTTCTTCGCTTTTGATGTGCGACGTGCAGGTACTGCCATTTCGTTTTTCTCCTTTTAAGATATAAATTCAATTAGGTTTGATTTTCATCAACTGTAACAGTATAACAAAACTTTTTTGTAAAGTAAAGTTACTTGACAAAAAAATTGAAAATTTTAAAAGAAACTTTTCTGTTGTCTGTTTCTCCAAAGTCCATGCCTATCTTTGTGGCCTATTTTATGCTATAATGGTAAAAATGTAACGAGAGGAATGACATGACAGAATTAGACAAACGCCATCGTAGTAGTGTCTACGATAGCATGGTAAAATCTCCCAACCGTGCCATGCTTCGCGCGACGGGAATGACCGATGAAAGTTTTGAAAAACCGATTGTCGGAGTGATTTCGACATGGGCGGAAAATACCCCTTGTAACATCCACCTTCATGATTTTGGAAAATTGGCCAAAGAAGGTGTGAAAGATGCAGGTGCTTGGCCAGTCCAATTTGGCACCATTACGGTTGCGGACGGGATCGCCATGGGGAACTCCAGGAATGCGCTTCTCCCTAACGTCACGTGATATCATCGCTGACTCTATCGAAGCGGCTATGGGGGGTCACAACGTGGATGCCTTTATAGCTATCGGGGGCTGTGATAAGAACATGCCTGGTTCCATGATTGCCATTGCCAATATGGATATCCCGGCGATTTTTGCCTATGGTGGTACCATTGCACCGGGTAATCTGAACGGCAAGGATATCGACTTGGTTTCTGTTTTCGAAGGGATCGGGAAATGGAATCACGGCGATATGACCGCTGAAGAAGTGAAAGCAATTAGAGTGTAATGCCTGCCCTGGCCCTGGTGGCTGTGGGGGATGTATACGGCCAACACCATGGCGACAGCGATCGAGGTCCTTGGGCTGAGCTTGCCCAGGTTCCTCTTCTCACCCTGCTGAATCAGCTGATAAAAAGGCTGATATCGAAGAAGCAGGTCGTGCAGTTGTCGAAGATGCTGGAGATGGGACTCAAACCTTCCGACATCTTGACCCGTGAAGCCTTTGAAGATGCGATTACAGTGACCATGGCGCTTGGTGGTTCCACCAATGCCACCCTTCACTTGCTCGCGATCGCTCATGCGGCTAATGTGGACTTGACGCTGGAAGACTTCAATGATTTCAAGAGCGCGTACCTCACTTGGCAGACTTGAAACCTTCAGGGAAATATGTCTTCCAAGACCTTTACAATGTCGGTGGCGTGCCAGCCGTCATGAAATACCTTCTTAAGAATGGTTTTCTTCACGGAGATCGTATCACATGTACTGGTAAGACTGTTGCTGAGAACTTAGAAGCCTTCGCTGATTTGACACCAGGTCAAAAAAGTCATCATGCCGCTTGAAAATCCTAAACGTGCCGATGGTCCATTGATCATCTTGAAAGGGAACTTGGCTCCAGAAGGGGCGGTTGCCAAAGTATCAGGTGTGAAAGGTTCGTAACATCACTGGTCCTGCTAAGGTCTTTGACTCTGAAGAAGCTGCCATTGAAGCCGTTCTTTCGGATGAAATCGTGGATGGCGACGTTGTTGTTGTTCGTTTCGTGGGTCCTAAGGGTGGTCCTGGAATGCCGGAAATGCTGTCCTTGTCATCTATGATCGTTGGGAAAGGCCAAGGAGACAAGGTAGCCCTCTTGACAGACGGGCGCTTCTCAGGTGGGACTTATGGTCTCGTTGTTGGTCACATTGCGCCTGAAGCTCAGGTCGGTGGTCCGATTGCCTACCTCCACACAGGGAGATCTGGTAACGGTTGATCAAGATACCAAAGAAATCACCATGCACGTTTCAGACGAAGAGTTGGCAAAACGGAAGGCTGAAACAACCTTGCCGCCACTGTATAGTCGTGGGGTTTTAGGTAAATACGCTCATATCGTGTCTTCAGCATCTCGTGGTGCCGTGACCGACTTCTGGAATATGGAACAGTCTGGTAAACAATAATTGCAAGGACGACTTTGTCCAAAGAGAGAGTGGGACAGAAATCGGCAATTCGTTAGAATTCGATTTCGTCGTCCCTCCGCATAGTTGAGTAGGGCTGTAAAAGCTGATGAAATCAGCGTAGTAGAGCCTACTCAACCACTGCGTCTTGCTCGACAATCCAAAAACAATTGAAGAGGCTAGGACTTTTGTCCCGGCCTCTTTTTGGCTCAAAGTGGCTATTATCGACCCTGTCGCTGAAACGTATGAATATTACTTTTGGTGGCTTTGAGTGTATCATCTGTCATTTTTTCTTGTAAATCCGTCTATAATTTGCTATAATTGTGGCTAATCGAATCAATCCTTTAATACTGTCCAGAGGCAGGCAAGGAGCTATGGAAATGAAAGGCCTGGGAAGACCAGCCTATATTTTGTGTATCTCCTTGTTGTGGGGGATTTTTTGTATAGTTGAAAAAGTGGTTTGATAAAAAAGAAATCGTCGATGATGGAAGTAGGGAGTGCATCTTTACGATTTGGTCATCGAAGGTAGACGTTTTTGTTCAGCCATAGCTTGTCGCATCTTAATTTTAGGAGGTTTTTACGATCGTGAATGACGTTAAATATGATGTGAATGATATGCCAAAACCTGGTTTATTGGTTGGTTTATCTTTCCAGCATTTGTTTGCCATGTTTGGGGCGACAGTGCTGGTGCCGATTTTGGTTGGGATTGATCCTGCCATTGCTTTGTTCTCATCTGGTTTGGGGACCTTGGCTCACTTGACCGTTACCAAGTATAAGATTCCTGCCTATATGGGGTCTAGTTTTGCTTATATTGCAGCGATGCAAATGCTGATGAAGACAGATGGAATCGCAGCAGTTGCCCAAGGTGCTATGGCGGGCGGTTTGGTCTACTTGTTTGTAGCTCTGATTGTTAAGCATGCGGGTAAAGACTGGATTAATAAGGTCCTTCCACCAATCGTGGTTGGTCCCATTATCATCGTAATCGGTTTGAGTCTTGCGAAGAATGCCGTCACTGATGCGACAACCTTAAATAATAGCTACAGCGGCTATGCTCTATTGATTTCGATGGTGACCCTCTTTGCGGTTATCCTATTTAACATGTATGGCAAGAAGATTGTCGGTGTCGTCCCAATTTTACTTGGATTAATTGTGGGCTATATATTTTCTCATTGGCTCTTGGTTTGCTGACAGGACATAGTTTTTGTCAATTTCTCAGAGGTAAGTGCGGCGCATTGGATTCAAGTTCCAAGTTTTGACATTCCGTTTGTGAATTATGACTTCAAACTCTATCCAAGTGCGATTTTGACAATGGCTCCGATTGCCTTTGTGACCATGACGGAACATTTTGGCCACCTCATGGTTTTAAATAGTTTGACTGAGCGTGATTACTTCAAGGATCCAGGGCTTGACCATACGCTTACTGGTGATGGCTTGGCACAGATTATTGCTGGATTCTTTGGAGCTCCTCCGGTAACCTCTTATGGGGAAAACATTGGGGTGATGGCCCTTAGTAAGGTCTACTCAGTTTACGTTATTTCAGGCGCAGCAGTGATTGTGGTTGTCATGAGCTTTATTGGGAAGCTATCAGCACTCTTGCACTCTATTCCAACTCCTGTATTGGGAGGTTTGTCTATTGCCCTCTTTGGGGTTATCGCTGCTAGCGGTTTGAAAAATTTTAGTTGAACATAAGATTGATTTTGATAATAAAAAGAATCTCTTGATTGCAAGTGTGATCTTGGTATCAGGGATCGGTGGTTTGATGATTGACCTCGGTGGTCTTCAAATCACGGGTGGCAACGTCAACCATTCTTGAATTGTGTTGTATCAAATCCTTCCAGAACCAAAAGCTGATGAGGCTTAGTCCATTCTGGTAGTGAAAAGTTTGAATGGATTCAAACATTATAAAAACGAGGAACAAACTCTGATGGCAGAGTTTGTTCCTCGTTTTTTATTATGGATCGATTTCAAAGAGGCCTTCCTTTATTAGTTGACTGCGTTTATTAAATGGTAATGATTGTTATCGTGGTGGAAGACCAAGGGCGATGCGCCCGTATCGGCTGATTCGTGTAATTTTCAAGCGGGTGACCAAGTCACTTCAACCTTGACATCTTCGATCCCATCGATTTCCTTGAGGCGCGAAACGATTTCGATCGGAAGGCTCTCAGCACAGCTACAAGCCGTATCGGTGAAGGTCATAACCACCTTGCAAGTGCTGGCTTCATCTAGATGGATCTCGTAGATCAGTCCTAGGTTATAGACATCTAACTCAACATCGGTATCAAATACAAGCTCCAATTTTTCGATTAACGACTCTCTAGTGCCAGGGCGCGGTCATTGATTTTGATATCCTCTCTCTCATCGCAAGATCCTTTCAGTGTAGTATGGCTTCCATTTTCTCATAATTCGGCTGATAAGGCAAGAAGAGAAAGAGGTTTTTGAACGTGTCGAACGAAGGAAATTCGGTCCAGTCTCCATTTCTCTTCGAATTTGTGGTAAAATAGAGCAAAAGTAAGACAAAGGATGAAGGCTATGAAATTACAAAAACCAAAAGGGACCCAGGATATCCTTCCTGGCGATTCAGCGAAATGGCAATATGTAGAAGGCTTTGCACGCAAGGTCTTTGCGCGATACAATTATGATGAAATCCGCACACCGATCTTCGAACATTATGAAGTCATCAGCCGTTCAGTAGGGGATACGACGGATATCGTTACCAAAGAAATGTATGACTTCTATGATAAGGGAGACCGTCATATCACGCTTCGTCCAGAAGGAACAGCTCCTGTTGTCCGCTCCTATGTAGAAAATAAACTCTTTGCGCCTGAGGTACAAAACCAAGTAAGTTCTATTACATAGGCCCAATGTTCCGCTATGAACGTCCTCAAGCAGGTCGTTTGCGTCAATTCCACCAAATTGGGGTAGAATGCTTTGGATCGGGCAATCCTGCAACGGATGTCGAAACCATTGCCATGGCAGCACAATTCCTGAAAGAATTAGGAATTGATAATGTAACCTTGCACTTGAACACCTTGGGAAGCCCTGCCAGTCGTCAGGCTTATCGTCAAGCCTTGATTGATTACCTCTTGCCAATGAAGGATCAATTGTCTAAGGACAGCCAACGTCGCTTAGAAGAAAATCCGCTTCGTGTCTTGGATTCAAAAGAAAAAGAAGACAAGGCGGCGGTTGAACAGGCTCCTTCCATCCTAGACTATCTTGATGAAGAAAGCCAAGCGCATTTTGATGCGGTTCGTCGGATGTTAGAAGACTTGGGGGTAGCCTATGTCATCGATACCAATATGGTGCGTGGCTTGGATTACTACAACCACACGATTTTTGAGTTCATTACAGAAATTGAAGGCAATGAATTGACAGTCTGTGCGGGTGGTCGCTATGATGGTTTGGTTGAATACTTCGGTGGCCCTGCGACAGCTGGTTTTGGATTTGGCATCGGTGTGGAACGGATCCTTCTCGTTCTTGAAAAGAAAGGCATTGAATTACCGATCGAAACAGGCCTAGATGCCTATATCGCTGTCCTAGGAGATGAGGTCAATGAAGCAGCGCTTAGCTTGGTTCAGGCCCTTCGAATCCAAGGCTTCAAGGCAGAACGTGACTACCTTGGACGCAAGCTCAAGGCACAATTTAAGTCAGCAGATGTCTTTTGCGGCCAAAGCCTTGATTACCTTAGGAAGTAGTGAAGTTGAGAGCGGTCAAGTTACTGTGAAAAACAACCAAACTCGTCAAGAAGTAACGGTAGCTCTTGAAACCTTGAAGAAAGACTTCCCATCTGTTTTAGCAGAGTTGGGATTGGCTTGATCAAGTCTTGCAGACACCTGAAAACAGATTCGCATGGGAGTAGGAGCAAAGTCGTTGCGCCTGCTCTCTTTTATCTAGCTTCTGTTTGCCGACCTTTGCCAAGATTTGGCGAAAAGCCGTTAAATTTTCTGACATTTATGATATAATGAGAAGACTACTAGTAAAGGAATGAAACAGTCATGACATTAGTTTATCAATCAACACGAGATGAAAAAAATACTGTAACAGCTAGTCAAGCCATCCTTCAAGGATTGGCGACAGATGGCGGTTTGTTTACTCCAGTCTCTTATCCTCAAGTAGAGCTGGATTTTGATACCCTCAAAGACGCTTCTTACCAAGAAGTGGCCAAGCTTGTTTTGTCAGCCTTTTTGGACGACTTTACAGCAGAAGAGTTGGACTACTGTATTTCTCATGCTTATGACAGCAAGTTTGATACCCCAGCTATTGCTCCTCTTGTCAAACTCGATGGGCAATACAATTTGGAACTCTTCCACGGCTCCACTATTGCCTTTAAAGATATGGCTTTGTCGATCTTGCCTTACTTTATGACAACAGCAGCTAAAAAAGCAAGGTGTTGATAATAAGATTGTCATCTTGACAGCGACATCAGGTGACACTGGTAAGGCTGCCATGGCTGGTTTTGCAGATGTTCCTGGAACTGAAATTATTGTCTTTTATCCAAAAGACGGTGTCAGCAAGGTGCAAGAGTTGCAAATGACGACTCAAACGGGGAATAATACCCATGTCATCGCGATCGATGGAAACTTTGACGATGCCCAAACCAATGTCAAACACATGTTCAATGATGTGGCGCTTCCGTGAAAAATTAGCAGCCAACAAGATGCAATTCTCATCAGCCAACTCTATGAACATTGGCCGTTTGGTGCCTCAGGTTGTCTATTACGTATACGCCTATGCGCAATTGGTGAAGACAGGCCAAATCACAGCGGGAGAAAAAGTCAACTTTACCGTCCCAACAGGAAACTTTGGAAATATCTTGGCAGCTTTCTATGCCAAACAAATCGGTCTTCCAGTTGGAAAATTGATCTGTGCGTCAAATGAAAACAATGTCTTGACAGACTTCTTCAAAACACATGTCTATGATAAGAAACGTGAGTTCAAGGTGACCACTAGCCCATCGATGGATATTTTGGTTTCTTCAAACTTGGAACGCTTGATTTTCCACTTGGTAGGCAATGATGCCACAAAGACCAAAGAATTGATGGAAAGCCTTGTTGCAACAGGTCAGTACCAATTGTTCAACTTTGATGCAGACATCTTAGATTTGTTTGCGGCTGCATACGCAGATGAAGCAGAAACTGCTGCAGAGATCAAGCGGGTCTATGAAGCGTCTGATTACATCGAAGACCCTCATACAGCCGTAGCATCAGCCGTTTACCAAAAATACCGGACCCAAACAGGGGATACTGCTAAAACAGTCATTGCCTCTACAGCAAGTCCTTACAAATTCCCAGTTGTGGCAGTAGAAGCGGTGACGGGCGAGACAGGTCTAGGCGATTTCGAAGCCTTGGCTAAATTACACACACTCTCAGGTGTTCCTGTGCCACCGGCTGTAGACGGCCTTGAAACTGCACCGGTTCGCCATCGTACAAGTGTGGCAGCCAAAGACATGCAAGCAGCCGTAGAAGACTACTTGGGACTTTAATTTCTCTATTAGAAAGATCAAAAGAGCCGTTTGGCTCTTTTCTATACTCATGAATTCATACAAAAAATCTTAAACATCGCCCTTCCTGCCATGGGTGAAAATTTCTTACAAATGCTGATGGGCATGGTGGACTCTTATTTAGTAGCTCACCTGGGCTTGTTTGCCATTTCAGGTGTTTCCGTCGCAGGGAATATCATCACGATCTATCAAGCCATCTTTTTGGCACTGGGCGGCAGTTGCCAGTGTTATGTCCAAAAGCTTGGGTGAAAAAAATCAAGCCAACATTGCCTACCATGCGACAGAGTCCCTAAAGGTGACCTTGTTGTTGAGTGCTCTCTTAGGAGGGGCTTCGCATTGTTATTTGGACGCCAGATGATTGCTGTTGGGAACGGAAGCTGCAGTCGCAGAAAGTGGGGGGATTTACCTTTTCCTTGGTTGGCGGGACCATTGTTCTCTTAGGCTTGATGACGACCCTGGGCTCGCTGGTTCGGGTAGCCAACAATCCACGGCTTCCCATGTATGTCAGCTTGTTGACCAATGTTTTGAATGCTTTATTCTCCTCTGTGGCTATTTTCCTTTTTGGTTGGGGCATTGTTGGTGCAGCTTTGGGGACAGTGCTGGCCCGTCTGGTGGGCGTCATCCTCTTGTGGCAAAAGGTCCAGCTACCCTTTGCCCCCCTTGGTTGGGGATTGGATCGTAAGCTCTTGAACTTAGCGCTTCCAGCTGCCGGGGGAGCGGCTGATGATGCGAGCTGGAGATGTGGTGATCATTGCGATCGTGGTTGCTTTTGGGACCGAGGCAGTCGCAGGAAATGCCATCGGAGAGACCTTGACCCAGTTTAACTATATGCCTGTATTTGGAGTGGCCACAGCGACGGTCATGCTCGTGGCACGGAGCCTGGGTGAAGGTGATCTTGAGCAGATTCACTCGCCTTCGAAAGCAGTCTTACTGGTTGTCCTTCGTGTTAATGTTACCTATTGCCTTGGGAATCTTTTTTGGGGGCACCCTTCTGACCCATCTCTACACCCAAGATACAAAAGCAGTAGAAGCTAGTTTATCGGTTGTCCTCTTTTCTTTGTTGGGAACGCCGTTTACGGCAGGGACAGTCATCTATACAGCTGTTTGGCAAGGCTTGGGAAATGGGAAGCTTCCATTTTATGCGACGACGATTGGCATGTGGGTCATTCTGAATTGGAGCCGGTTATCTGCTTGGAGTAACCCTTGGCTTTGGCCTTCCAGGGGTCTGGACGGGGACGCTGCTCGACAATGGCTTCCGTTGGCTATTTTTGAGTCAGCTATATAGACGAAAAGTAGGAGAGAAGAAAAATGACAAACGAGCCTTTATTTGGGATTTGGATGGGACCTTGCTAGATTCCTATGATGCTATTCTGGCAGGTCTTGAGGAGACCTATGCAACTTATCAGCTTCCCTTTGACCGAGCCAGCATTAAAGATTTCATCTTGAAGCATTCGGTTCAAGATCTTTTAGTAGCCGTGGCGGAGGAGTATCATCTGGATGTAACTGACTTGAATCGTCGCCGAGCTGAAAGTCTAGCGGAGAAAAATGCCCAGGTCCTTCTGATGGATGGGGCGCGTGATGTCCCTATCCTGGGGACAAGAAGCTGGAATTGAGCAGTTTGTCTATACCCATAAGGGAGAGAATGCCTTTGTCATCCTGCGGGATTTGGGCCTGGAATCTTTTTTACAGAGATTTTGACCAGTCAAAGTGGTTTTGCCCGCAAGCCTGACCCAGAAGCTGCTAGGTATCTGATGGAGAAGTACGGGTTGGAGCCAGAAAATACCTACTATATTGGGGATCGGAGCCTGGATATTGACTTTGCAAGAAATAGCCAGATTCAGAGTATCAATTTCTTGACGTCTGACTATCAAGGCAATCATCAGATGAACACCTTATTAGATATTCCAGCTATTTTAAACGCTGAAAAAAATCTGTAAAGAATTTGTTTTCATTTTGAAATAAAGTCGTAAGCTTTCTTTAAGAAATGTCCGCTATAATAGAACCATAAACAAAGACCTCCTAACTTTGTTTAGAAAAATCCTAAAACTTTTCTTTTTCATAATAATCTCCCTAAGAGTCGCCAAATCAGGCGGCTTTTTTTGTGCGCAAGAATAGTGTAAGCTCTTTTTCTTGCCAGGAGATGAGAATGGTTTATAATTGACAAGTCAATTATTGATTTATCAAAAGAAATTGGAGAAGACTATGGCAGAAATAAATGATTTGCTCTACCAACTACGTTTGGCAGATGAATCAACTACGCAACTTTTTGAAAAGCGCCTAGGGATTAGCTTAACACGTTATCAAATTTTGCAGGATTTATTAGAACAAGCGCCTTGCAATCAGATCGCGGTTCAGGAACGCTTGCAGATTGATCCAGCTGCTTTAACCCGGCATTTTAAAATATTGGAAAAGGAAGGGTTTGTCCATCGGAGTCGAAATCCAAAAACCAGCGGGAAATCTTAATTCATTTGACGGATACGGCCTATAATCGTTTGGTCAAACATCCCCCTCGCCATCATGTGGCAGTGAAAGAACAGATGAGTCGGATTTTGACTGCTCAAGAACAAGAGCAATTTTCTTACCTGCTGGACAAATTAGTATCTGGCATTGAACAAATAACAGTTGAATAAAAAGGAGAATTTACGATGTCATTACTGACGATTAATTTAGCAAGTCTTGCTGCACTGGAGCATTTGTATATTTTTATTTGAGAGCATCAGAACCACATCTGATACCACAAGTCGGGTTTTCAACATGGATAAAGAAGAACTCGCTCGCCCATCTGTGACCTCTTTATTTAAGAATCAAGGGATATACAATGCCTTGATTGGTGCCTTCCTCTTGTATGGATTGTTTGTCTCTAAAAATAGTGAAGTTGTTACAATTTTTGTGCTTTTTATTATTGGAGCTGCGGCCTACGGTGCGATGACAGCCAATAAAAAGATTATCTTGACCCAAGGTGGTCCTGCAATTTTAGCTTTATTGAGTATTCTATTTTGGGATAAAAAGGACGGGCCGCTCGGGCTCTTTTGAGCTGATTTTATTAAATAAGTGTAGAAAAAGTATAAAAAAAGACTAAAAATTTTATTGACTTTCTAAGAAAAAGGGTTATAATGGTAGCAACAGAAAAGTAATGAGTCAGCTATTTTCAGGGAGCTTGTGGGAATTGTGAACAAGCAATAGCGACTGATGAAAATTGGACTGTTATGATTAATGAATTCTAACCCATGTGAATTGGTTGGCACCCCTTACCGTGCAACTCCTTGATAGAGGAGATAGAGATGTAGGGAAAGACCAGCTATTTTTCCCTATAAAAGAGGTGGCACCGCGGACACTACGCCCTCACACAGTTTTTGTGTGAGGGCTTTTCTATGTGCCTTAGCAAGCGAAGCGCGCTTAGGCACATTGATCCCAAAGCGCAAATAGATCGTGGGATACCCTTGATCGCCTTAGCAAGAAAAGCATGGGCCAGCGGAATTCCTTAGAATAAAAGAGTTCTAAAAGAGAGGTTTCTGATATGAAAAAAAGTTTTATCTGCTGATGTTTTGAGTCCAATTTTGGCTTATATGCGTTTGGATGCGCCCCATAAAATGATCTTGGAGTCAATCCCTCGTGAAAAAGAGAATGCGCGTTTTTCAATTGTAGCCTATCGGCCAGTCAGTGAAGTCAAGTTTGAAAATGGTGTCCTCTATTACAATGATCAAATTATCGAAGAGGATCCTTTGACTTTTGAACCGCATCACGGTCAAAACGAAAACTTCAGAAGAGCTTCCTTTAACGGTGGGGCGATTGGATTTGTCGGCTATGACTTGATTGGCCTCTATGAGAACATTGGCTCCATTCCTGAAGATACGATCGGCACCCCAGATCTCCATTTTTTCTTATATGAGAGCTATGTGATTTTTGATCACAAAAAGGAAAAGGTCTATGTGGTGGAAGAGAACCTCTATAGTGGACGGAGTGAAGCAGAGCAAGCGTCGAGCTTGGAGCAAGTATTAGCACAATTGGCAAGACCTGCAAAAGAAGAGTTTCAGGACAAGGACTCTGCATGCGCTTCATTTCCACAATCATTTGGAGCAAAAAGAGTTTGAGGAAATGGTGGCCCTAGCCCGGGACTATATTCGAAAGGGAGATATGTTCCAATGCGTGCTCAGTCAACGTTTTTCAGCTGATTTTTCAGGCAAACCATTGATTATTACCGCAATTTGCGCGTGACCAACCCTTCGAATTATCTCTACTTTTATGATTTTGGGGAGTACCAAATTATCGGTGCCAGTCCAGAAAGTCTAGTGTCTGTCAAGGATCGAGTGGTGACAACCAATCCCATTGCTGGCACGCGTCCAAGAGGGATCGATGAAGAGTCTGATCGGCAATTGGCAGCTGATTTGACAGGGGATCCCAAAGAAGTCGCAGAACACCGAATGTTGGTGGATCTAGGGCGAAACGATATTGGACGTATCGCTCAAAATGGGTCAGTTGAAGTGACCAAATATATGGAAGTGGAATTCTTCCGTTATGTCATGCACTTGACCAGTGTGGTCAAGGGGCACTACTTCCTGGACTAGCCTCCATTGAGGCTCTGAAGGCAACTCTTCCAGCTGGGACCGTTTGGTGCTCCCAAGATTCGAGCCATGAAGCGAATCTATGAGGCAGAAAAAGAGAAACGCGGGTTTATGGGGGGCTATTGGCTATCTCTGTGACGGGGGATCTTGATTTTTGCTATTGCGATACGAACCATGATCCTCAAAAAATAAGAAGGCTTATGTGCAGGCCGGAGCAGGAATCGTTTATGATTCGATCGCTGAAAATGAATACCAAGAAACCGTCAATAAGGCAAAAATCGATGACAAGGATTGAGAAGAAGGATGATTTTATTAGTCGATAATTACGATTCATTTACCTACAATTTAGCACAGTATATCGGAAAATTTGATGAGGTCCAGGTGCTTGAAATGATGATCCGACTTGTACCAAGTTGCCCAAGAAGCAGATGCCTTGGTCTTTTCTCCAGGTCCAGGTTGGCCAAAGGATGCGGGCAAGATGGAGGAGATGATCCGAGATTTCGCAGGGGATCAAACCAATCTTGGGGATTTGCTTGGGGCATCAAGCGATTGCGGAAGTTTTTGAGGGCGCTTGGGATTGGCACCACAGGTCATGCATGGCAAACAAAGCCAGATCCAGCTAGAAGCTCCCTCTCCGCTATACGCGGGTGTCGCAAAAGAGGTCCCAGTCATGCGTTACCATTCGTTGACGATTGAAGACATGCCAGAGGATTTTGTCATTACCTCTCGAACGACGGATGATCAAGCCATTATGGGAATTCAACACCGTAGCTTACCGATTTATGGTTTTCAATACCATCCAGAAAGTATCGGAACGCCAGATGGGCTCAAGACCATCGAAAATTTTGTCAAACTAGTCAAGGAGCGGAAGATGAAACAAGTGCTTGCAAAAGTAGCAGAAGGAATGGATCTAACCAGTGCAGAGTTAGAAGCGGCCATGGAGGAAGTCGTTGCTGGTCGTGCTTCAGAAGCACAGGTGACGGCCCTTCTTCTAGGTCTTAAAATGAAGGGAGAAACGGTTGAAGAGCGGACGGCTATTGCAAAAGTGATGCAGGCCTATGCAGTCGCTATTCCTACAGAAGTTCAAGGAGCGATGGACAATTGTGGAACTGGGGGGCGATCGTTCGTATAGTTTCAATATTTCAACAACAGCTGCCTTCGTCCTTGCTGGTGGTGGCATCAAGATGGCGAAACACGGAAATCGTTCGATCTCTTCCAAATCCGGTTCTGCGGATGTACTAGAAGCTCTAGGGATTAACCTTGATTTGGGTCCAGAAGACTTGGGACGAGTATTTGAAAAGGCGGGGATTGTCTTTCTATTTGCTAAAAACCTGCATCCTGGCATGCGCTATATTATGCCCGCTCGCTTGGCGCTAGGGGTGCCGACAGTGATGAACTTAACTGGTCCTCTTATCAATCCGATTCCTCTAGAAACCCAGCTATTGGGAACCAGTCGTCCTGACATGCTAGAAAGCACGGCAGAGATTCTAAAGAATTTGGGTCGAAAACGCGCAGTGGTGGTGAGTGGCCCACAAGGCTTGGACGAGGCAGGCCTTGATGGGGAAACCCAGCTCGCTGTTCTGGAAGATGGACAGGTTACCTTATCCAGCTTTCAACCAGAAGATATAGGAATGGAGCGCATTGAAATTGATCAAGTACGAGGTGGAGACGCCAAAACGCAATGCGGAAATTTTGCTCAGCGTCTTGGAGAATGAAGCAAGTCCCTTCTTAGAGGTGACGGTCTTAAATGCAGGCCTTGGTTTTATGCCAACGGCAAGGTAGATTCTATCAAGGCGGGGATTGCCTTGGCACGTGAAGTGATTGCCAGTGGGGCTGCCCCTTGAGAAATTGAGATTATTACAGGAGTATCAAAATGAGTCAAGAATTCTTGCCAAAGATTCTAAAGGAAAAGGCGCGTGAAGTGGCTGCGATGAAAGAAGAGGAACTCCAACCTTTGCGCGAGACCTACCGCCTGTATGATTACCTAAAGAGTCATCCAGAAAAGCTTCAGGTCATTGCGGAAGTGAAAAGGCTAGCCCGAGTCTGGGAGATATTCATGTCGATGTGGATATCGTCGCGCAGGCTAAGACTTACGAAGAAAATGGGGCCGTGATGATTTCTGTCTTGACCGATGAAGTGTTTTTCAAAGGGCAGTATCGAGTATCTCCGGGAAATATCTAGTCAAGTACGTATCCCCACCCTCAACAAAGATTTCATTGTAGATGAAAAGCAAATAATTCGGGCGCGAAACGCAGGGGCGACCGTGATCTTGTTGATAGTTGCAGCCTTGCCAGAGGCTCGTCTGAAAGAACTCTTCGATTTTGCGACCCATCTTGGCCTTGAGGTCTTGGTGGAGACCCATAATCTGACAGAACTAAAGGTCGCTCACCGGATTGGGGCTCAGATCATCGGGGTCAATAATCGCAACTTGGTGACCTTTGAGACAGATCTCCATACTAGCCTTGAATTGGCGACCAATTTTGAACAAGAACCGGTTTACATCTCGGAGTCTGCTATTTTTACAGCAGCAGACGCTCGCATGCTGGCTCCTTTATTTTAGTGGCATTTCGTTGGGACAGCCCTCATGAAGGCAGACAATGTGGCTGAAAAAGTAAAGGAGTTGCAGATTGACAAAGATTAAAATTTGCGGACTGTCCACTCCAGAAGCTGTCCAGACAGCTGTTGAAGCTGGTGCGGACTACATTGGTTTTGTCTTTGCACCAAGCAAACGGCAAGTGACGCTGGAGCAAGCCCGGGAGTTGGCTACAGGGATTCCAAAGGGGTTCAAAAAGTCGGTGTTTTTGTATCACCACAAAGAGAAGAAGTGGAGCAAGCTTGCCAAGTTGTGGGCTTGGATCTGATACAAGTGCATGGACCGATGGATGAAACCATCTTGCAAGACTTCCCCAACAAACGATTCGCGCTGTTCAAGTGGGGAAAGATACAGCTCTTCCTGGGACCAGTGCCGATTATCTGCTCTTTGATGCTCCTGTAGCAGGAAGTGGGCAGACTTTTGACTGGCAAAAGCTCGAAACCCAAAATTTCACAAAGCCCTTCTTTATTGCAGGAGGCTTGACGGTAGACAATGTAGCAGATGCCATTCGCTTCTTTCATCCTTATGCGGTGGATGTATCCAGTGGGGTCGAGACAAATGGAATAAAAGATCAAGAAAAGATAAAACGATTTATAGAAAGGGTCAAGCATGGCATATAAACAACCAGATAAAAACGGATTTTACGGGCGGTTCGGGGACGATTTGTCCCTGAAACCTTGATGACAGCAGTTTTAGAATTAGAAGAAGCCTACAGAGAAAGTCAAGCAGATCCTTCTTTTCAAGCAGAATTGGATCAGCTTCTGAAACAATATGTCGGTCGGGAAACACCGCTCTATTACGCTAAGAATCTAACCAAGTATGTCGGTGGGGCCAAGATCTTTCTTAAAAAGAGAAGACCTCAATCACACAGGGGCTCATAAAATTAATAATGCCCTAGGACAAGTTTTATTGGCACATCGGATGGGCAAAAAAGAAGATCATCGCAGAAACAGGGGCCGGACAGCACGGTGTTGCAACGGCAACGGCAGCTGCTTTATTTGATATGGAATGCACCATCTACATGGGGGAAGAAGATGTCAAACGCCAAGCTCTTAATGTCTTTCGGATGGAGTTGTTGGGCGCCAAGGTTCAATCGGTAACAGATGGATCGCGTGTTCTCAAGGATGCAGTCAATGCTGCCCTTAGAGCCTGGGTAGCAAATGTGGAGGATACCCACTATGTCATGGGTTCTGCTCTAGGACCTCATCCATTCCCAGAAATTGTCCGTGATTTTCAAAGTGTCATCGGTCGAGAAGCCAAACGCCAATTTGCAGAGCAAAATGATGGTGCATTACCAAATGCAGTTTTAGCCTGTGTAGGAGGCGGATCGAACGCCATTGGGCTCTTTTATCCTTTTGTTGAAGATACATCTGTTGCCATGTATGGGGCAGAAGCTGCTGGGCTTGGGTAGATACAGACCAGCATGCAGCAACCTTGACCAAGGGACGTCCGGGAGTCCTTCACGGTGCCTTGATGGATGTTTTACAGGATGCCCATGGACAGATTTTAGAAGCCTTCTCGATTTCAGCAGGTCTCGATTACCCAGGAATTGGGCCAGAGCATTCTTATTTCCATGAGATCAAGCGGGCAACCTATGTGCCTGTGACAGACCAAGAAGCGCTAGAAGCCTTTCAATTGCTTTCAAAAGTGGAAGGAATCATTCCAGCCCTGGAATCGAGCCATGCTATCGCCTATGCGGTGAAATTGGCCAAGGAAATGGGGCCTGAAAATCCATGATCGTTTGCTTATCAGGTCGTGGGGACAAAGATGTGGTACAAGTCAAAGACCGCCTAGAACAAGAGAGGGGAGAGTAAGATGGAAAGACCTTAACAGAGCATTTACAAGAGCTGAAAGACCAGCAGCAAGGGATCTTTGTTCCGTATATCATGGCAGGAGATCATGAAAAAGGCTTGGCAGGTTTGCAGGAAACCATCCAATTTTTGGAGGAGCTTGGTGTCTCAGCTATTGAGGTTGGCATTCCTTTTTCGGATCCGGTGGCAGATGGTCCTGTGATTGAAGAGGCGGGACTACGAAGTTTAGCCCATGGGACGACGACAGAGGAACTGGTGCAAACGATCCAGCGTCTGGAGACAAGTGTTCCTTTGGTCATCATGACCTATTTCAACCCCCTTGTTCCAATATGGGCTCGAAAACTTCTTTAGAGATGTAGAAGGAACAGCGGTCAAGGGAGTGATTATTCCGGATCTTCCTCATGAGCATGCGGATCTGGTAGAGCCTCTATTAGTGGATAAAGACATCGCTTTGGTGCCGCTAGTGAGTCTAACCACAGGAATCGAGCGCCAGAAGAAATTGATCCAAGATGCAGAAGGATTTATCTATGCCGTTGCTGTCAATGGGGTGACGGGGAAAGCTGGGAGCTATCGAGACGATTTGGATCACCACTTGGCCCAATTACACGAAATAGCGTCCATTCCTGTTTTAACAGGTTTTGGAGTTTCCAGCATGGAGGATATTCACCGTTTCAACAAGGTCTCAGATGGCGTTATTGTGGGATCTAAAATCGTTAAGGCTCTCCACCAAGGGGAGACAGACGCCGTCGCTCATTTTATTTCTCAAGCAGTGAAGGGCTAGCAGGTCTATTCTATTTGTAATTGGCTCGATTCTCCTAGATCAAGCTCTTTGTCTACTATTTTAAACATTCCCCTCGTTTGTCTTTACAAACAAGGGTTTCTCGATACAATAGAGGTAGTAACAAGAAAAGAGGAGAAGAGAATGATAAGCCTTGAAGAGATTGATCAAGTCATCCAGTCAGGTCCTTTTGAACCAACCTGGGACTCTCTTAGCCATCAAGTCTGTCCAGATTGGTATCGGGATGCCAAATTTGGAATGTTTATCCACTGGGGTGTCTACAGTGTGCCTGCCTTTGGTTCGGAATGGTATTCATGAAATATGTATATCCAAGGGAATCCTTGCTATGACTATCATCGAGAGCATTATGGAGATCAGGCCAGATTTGGCTACGAGGACCTCATTCCTCTTTTTACAGCCGATCGCTTTGATCCGGCATCTTGGCTAGATCTCTTTCAAAAAGCGGGAGCCCAGTATCTTTTTCCAGTTGCGGAGCACCACGATGGTTTTCAGATGTATGCCTCTACTCTCTCGCCTTATAATAGCTTAGAAATGGGGCCGAGACGAGATGTCTTAGGAGAGCTGAGGGAGGAAGCAGAAAAACGTGGTCTGCACTTTGTACGTCTTCTCACCGGGCAGAACACCAGTTTTTCTTTTCACATGGCAAGGAATTCACTAGTGACATTCCGCAAGAAGTCCCAAGAGACAGCCTTTATTGGCCAGCCGAGTCAGAGCCCAAGGATCATTTTGATCTGACTTCCAAGCCTTATCCAAGCAAAGAATTCTTGGAAGATTGGCTGTTGCGAACCTGTGAACTGGTGCGGGACTACCAACCAGAGCTCCTATATTTTGACTGGTGGATCCAGCATGAGAGCTTCCGTCCCTACTTGATGCGCTTTTTGGCTTATTATTACAATCTAGCAGCACAAGAAGATCGCAAGGTGGCTGTTTGTTACAAACAGGACGCCCTCCCTTTCGGTTCAGGAATCGTCGAGATGGGCGGGGAGGATACGGAGAGACGCAAGCCTTTCCGTGGCAAATGGATACCGCGATCGCCCGTAATTCTTGGTGTTATACCCAGGATTTAGCCTACAAGACCAGTAAGGAATTGCTACAAAATTTAGTTGATGTTGTGGCCAAAAATGGCAATCTTCTGCTCAATATTGGTCCCAAAGCAGATGGCACTATCCCTGAGCAAGACCAAGACATCCTCACAGAGATCGGGGACTGGCTGGCGGTAAATGGAGAAGCCATTTATCAGAGTCGGCCTTGGCGGGTGTCATCAGACGGACCGACCGAGGCCCAGGAAGGTTCCTTCTCAGATGGGGAAGCGCCACTCTATACCAGCCAAGATTTCCGCTATACCATGCGTGATGGTTTTCTTTATGCTATCCAGCTGGAACCAAGTGGAAGGATAGAAGAGCTGACCTTACCGTCTCTCGCCTATGATCTCAAGCAACCGAGAATTCTTCATGCGCGCATTCAAAAGGTGGAGCTCCTTGGAGAAAGCCAGCCCCTTTCTTGGAGCCAAGATAAGACAGGGCTCCATCTTCAGTTACCAGCTTGCAGCAAAAAACAACCGCGTGTTTTACGCCTCAGTTTTTAGTTTTCTTGAAGCTTTCTATAAGGAATCGTTTAGGTTTCTCTTGTATACTGTACTCATCCAATAAGAAATGAGGTACAGAAAATGAAAATCTCAGTTAATTATCCAAAACGCTTTAAGAAATTGCCACAACAAGGTTCTTGTTACGGCGAATAAACACTTCTCTTCATTTTTCATAAGAAACTCCTAAAGAAGGCTCTACCCGAAAGGGTAGAGTTTTTATGTACCAGAGACCTTGTGATTCGTGGTATAATAGGCCTATGGAAAAAAGAATAAATTACTACTCATCGACGGGTCTTCCGTCGCTTTTCGTGCCTTTTCGCACTCTATAATCAAATTGATCGCTTCAAAAATGCCAATGGGGTTGCATACCAATGCGGTCTATGGCTTTAATCTCATGTTGAGCCATCTCTTAGAGCGCATCCAACCAACCCATGTCCTTGTTGCTTTTGATGCAGGAAAGACGACCTTTCGGACGGAGATGTATGCCGACTACAAAGGGGGCCGTGCAAAAACTCCAGATGAGTTCCGTGAGCAGTTTCCTTTCATTCGTGAGCAACTGGATCATTTGGGAATCCGCCATTATGAGCTGGCTCAGTATGAAGCGGATGATATTATTGGAACGCTAGATAAGATGGCAGAAACTAGCTCGGTGCCATTTGATGTGACCATTGTCTCTGGGGACAAGGATTTGATCCAGTTGACAGATGACAATACGGTGGTTGAAATCTCCAAAAAGGGGTGGCAGAGTTTGAAGAATTCACTCCAGCCTATCTGAAAGAAAAGATGGGACTGACACCAGAGCAATTTATCGACCTCAAGGCCTTGATGGGAGATAAGTCGGATAATATCCCAGGTGTGACTAAGATCGGAGAAAAGACCGGGATCAAACTACTCCTAGAATACGGGTCTCTCGATGGTATTTACGAGCATATCGACGAGATGAAGGCTTCTAAGATGAAGGAAAACCTCATCAACGACAAGGAACAGGCCTACCTATCCAAGACTCTCGCAACCATCGATACCAATGCACCTATTGAAATTGGCCTGGACGATATCACCTATACGGGCCCTCATCTAGAAAATCTCGCCAAGTTTTATGAGGAGATGGGCTTCAAGCAACTCCGTCAGGCTTTGGATCTCAGTGGAGAAGAAGCAGCTCCTGTAGCCATTGACTATACAGAAGTCGAGCAAGTCACTTCAGATATGCTCACGGAAGATAGTTTCTTCCATTTTGAGATTTTTGGGGACAATTACCATACAGAACCCATTATCGGTTTCGCATGGGGGACCAAAGGTCAGCTCTACGCGAGTACAGATACTGGTCTTTTACAAACACCGATTTTCAAAGAATTTCTCGAAAAAACGCCGCTCAAGATCTATGACTTCAAACGGGCCAAGGTCTTGCTCAGCCACTTGGGCATTACCCTTCAAAATCCCGCGTTTGACAGTCGATTGGCCAAGTATCTCTTGTCGACCGTAGAGGACAATGAGATTTCAACCATTGCGCGTCTCTATAGTCAGATTGCGCTACCGCTGGACGAAGTCGTTTACGGCAAGGGAGCCAAAAAGCTATCCCAGAAAAGGCGGTCCTATTAGAGCATTTGGCACGGAAAGTCGCTGTTTTACTAGACACGGAAGAGCCCATGGTAGAGCAGTTGCAGGCCCATGACCAACTAGATTTGCTCTATGATATGGAGCAACCACTAGCAGCTGTTTTGGCCAAGATGGAAATCGCGGGGATCAAGGTAGAGCGTCAGACCCTAGAAGACATGCAGGTGGAAAAACGAAGTGGTCTTGGAACGCTTGACTCAAGAAATTTACGAGCTGGCGGGCGAAGAGTTTAACATCAATTCTCCAAAACAATTGGGAGTTATCCTTTTTGAAAAATTGGAACTCCCTCTTGAATATACTAAGAAGACCAAAACCGGCTATTCCACAGCCGTTGATGTCTTGGAACGCCTAGCTCCTATCGCACCGATCGTGTCTAAGATTCTTGAATACCGCCAAATTGCCAAGATCCAGTCGACCTATGTCATCGGTCTTCAAGATTGGATTTTGGAAGATGGGAAGATCCATACCCGCTATGTACAGGATTTGACGCAGACAGGCCGCTTGTCCAGTGTGGATCCCAACCTGCAAAACATTCCTGTCCGTTTGGAACAAGGTCGTCTCATTCGTAAAGCCTTTGTCCCAGAAGAGGAAAACAGTGTCTTGCTGAGTTCGGACTATTCACAAATCGAACTGCGCGTCTTGGCCCATATTTCGGGAGATGAGCATTTGATTGACGCCTTTAAACATGGGGCAGATATCCATACATCGACTGCTATGCGCGTTTTCAATATTGCAAAACCAGAAGATGTGACGCCGAACGACCGTCGCAATGCAAAAAGCAGTAAACTTCGGCGTGGTTTATGGAATTTCCGACTTTGGACTGTCTAACAACCTAGGGATCAGTCGAAAAGAAGCCAAGGCTTACATTGAGACCTACTTCGAACGCTACCCTGGCATCAAGGACTATATGGAGAGAGTGGTACGGGAAGCGCGTGATAAAGGCTATGTGGAGACCCTCTTCAAGCGTCGTCGGGAGATTCCAGATATCAATTCTCGCAACTTCAATGTTCGAGGCTTTGCGGAGCGGACAGCTATTAACTCACCGATCCAAGGATCTGCAGCAGACATCTTGAAAATTGCCATGATCCACTTGGACCAAGCGCTAGAAATAGGAGCATACAAGACCAAGATGCTTCTTCAAGTGCACGATGAAATCGTTCTGCAAGTGCCAAGTGATGAACTGGCAGCGATCAAAGAACTCGTCAAAGAGACCATGGAATCTGCTATTGAACTTGCGGTACCACTGGAAGCCGATGAAAATGAAGGCAAAACATGGTATGAAGCCAAATAAGATTGAGTTTATTCAAAATAGAAAGCGGTAGGAGACTTTTTAGTTTCCTACCGCTTTTAATGACAAACACTTGCAATGCCTTCCGTATTGTTATACTATTTAAAGAAAGGAAACGCATACAAAAGGAGATTCTTATGGCTTATTCATTTCGCAATCCTAGTGATGGCATTATCAAACATTACCTAGAAACGAGCAAGATCATCGCTGTAGTTGGATTATCTGATCGTGAAGACACAACCAGTCATCGTGTCAGCAAAGAGATGCAAGAGCGGGGCTATCGGATTATTCCTGTCAACCCTCGTGCAGCTGGTGGCCAGATTCTTGGAGAAACGGTGTATGCTAGCTTGCAGGAGATTCCTTTCCCAGTAGATATCGTCGATGTATACCGACGCAGTGAGTTTTTACCAGATGTGGCACGTGATTTTATTGAGACGGATGCGAACATTTTCTGGGCACAATTGGAGCTGGAAAATCAAGAAGCAGAAGAAATCCTTCGTGGAGCTGGACGAGAAGATATCGTCATGAACCGCTGTATCAAACGGGAACACACCCGACTGATCTTAGGAGACTCCCTATACGGTTTATAAATGATAAACAATTGATCATAGAAGAAAAACCCCAGCTTGCTGGGGTTTTTTCTTACTCTTATTCAGTTTCATGGCTTGGATGGCCTGTAAAATGACGTGGCCCTTGTTTAATCTGCTTGATTTGATCATAAAAGGCAATTTGGCAGTTGATAAAGTAAGGCATGGTGTAAAAGCCGATGACATCGCGCGTGAAGTAATTCAGGAAGTACCAACCAATCAAGGTTAGATCGAGCACCAAGCGATTGCTGCGGAACCCTTTCATGGTTTCACGACTTTGGCGAAGGACTCCAAAGGCTCCCTTTGTAGTCGCCGTCTCGTAATTGCTCATAGAGGATCAATTCGACCAGGCTGAGACTGTAGTATTGTGGCAGGTAAAAAGAGGAGGCCGAGTAGGCCCAACACAACACCAGCAGTCATCAGAGGCATTTGTTGCATGAGAGATTGGAATTCAGGACTAGAAGCACTCAAAGTGCTTGGGTTGCTCACCTTATCGTAGATCGCCAAAAATCGAATGCTGGCGTAGGTGCTGATGAGACTCCCCACATAGAGGATGAGTCCCCATAAAAAGAGGACGGCTTGCTTCAAAATCAAGGTGGAAAATACAGAGGTAAAGCGATCTTGTTTAAAGATATCTAAGACGCGTGTTCGGTGTTCGATCTTGGGATTTATCGTATCTAAATAGCTAAAAGTCGCACCAACAACTAAAATGGAGATGACAAAGGAGACGACGGAAGGAAAGAGCTGTCGCTGGATCATGTAAATACTTGCTTGCTGCAAGGTCATGTCCGGTAGTAGATCGACCAGATCTTGCCCACTTAAGAGAAAGTTAGCAAGAATGGTCAACAGGACCGGAAGAGCAAAAAGGATAGCTAAGCCCGGTTGCTGGACTTGCATGGTGCGTGCCCGGAGGCGAATCAGTTTAAGGTTCATAGATGACACTCTCTTCATAGTAGTACTTTTTATTATAACATAAGTCCGTGACAGAGCTGGTAAAAAATTTGGTACAATCGTACAGGTGTTCACAGGAAAACTGTGACAGGAATAAGAAGGCTGGGACTGTTTTTCCCAGTACGGAGGTAACCATGACAGATTCACCGATTCAATATCGATTGATCAAAAAAAGAAAAGCATACAGGTGCTCGTCTGGGAGAAATTATCACCCCTCACGGGACCTTCCCGACCCCAATGTTTATGCCTGTAGGGACTCAGGCAACCGTTAAGACCCAATCGCCAGAAGAACTCAAGGAAATGGGCTCCGGAATTATCTTGGCCAACACCTACCATCTCTGGCTTCGTCCGGGGATGATCTAGTCGCAAAAACGCAGGAGGACTGCACCAGTTCATGAACTGGGATCAGCCCATTTTAACAGATAGTGGAGGCTTCCAGGTCTATTCATTAGCGGATACCCGCAATATCACTGAAGAAGGGTAACCTTTAAAAATCACCTCAACGGCTCGAAGATGTTCCTCTCTCCGGAAAAGGCCATCTCCATCCAAAACAATCTAGGGAGCGACATCATGATGTCCTTTGATGAATGCCCTCAGTTCTATCAGCCCTATGATTATGTGAAAAAATCAATCGAACGGACCAGTCGTTGGGCAGAACGTGGCCTGAAGGCTCACCGTCGTCCTCATGATCAAGGTCTTTTCGGGATTGTTCAAGGGGCTGGATTTGAAGACTTGCGCCGTCAGTCTGCTCAAGATCTGGTCAGCATGGACTTCCCAGGCTATTCTATCGGTGGCTTAGCTGTTGGGGAAAGCCATGAAGAGATGAATGCCGTGCTGGATTTCACAACTCCCGCTCTTACCAGAGAACAAGCCACGCTATCTCATGGGAGTGGGAGCTCCAGACAGTCTGATCGATGGGGTTATTCGTGGAGTGGACATGTTTGACTGTGTCTTACCGACGCGGATCGCGCGAAACGGTACCTGCATGACCAGCCAAGGACGCCTAGTGGTGAAAAATGCGCAATTTGCAGAAGATTTTACACCGCTGGATCCTGAATGTGATTGCTACACTTGTAAAAACTATACCCGAGCTTATCTTCGCCACCTCCTCAAGGCAGATGAGACCTTCGGCATTCGCTTGACAAGCTATCATAACCTCTATTTCTTGATCAACCTTATGAAGCAGGTCCGTCAAGCTATCATGGATGACAATCTCTTGGAATTCCGCGAGCATTTCGTCGAAAAATATGGCTATAACAAGTCAGGACGGAATTTCTAGGATGGATCGTGAAAGACTACTAGACTCCGTAGTAAAAAGATTCAATCGGGAGAATTACGAACGCTTGGGATCTACGGTCATGGTGGATCAGGAAAAACAACCTTTGCAAAAGCACTCTGTGAGCGATTGGACCTCATGAAAGTTAATCTTTTTTAGAGACGGATCCCTATGTTATTGGAAGTCCAAGAGGATTGGTTGTACCAAAAGACTCCCCAGGTCAAAAAGTGACCGCATGTCTGTCGAGTGCTCACGAATTGGCTAGTCTAGAACGAGATATTCAAGCCCTTCAAGCGGGAATGGATATACGAACGATTGATCAGCCATGGTCTCCAAGCCACATATTATCTGGGAACAAGTCTATTCTCATCGTAGAAGGGATGTCAGTGGCTTTTTACCCAAGTCTTTGTTTGATCAAACCATTTGTTTTTACACAGATGATCATACGGAGCTAGAAAGACGATTAAGCAGAGACGTCGCCCAACGGAATCGAGAGATAGACTTCATCTATCAAACTCACCAGATCAGACGAGAACAATACCATCATTATTACCAACCGATGGAAGGTGAAGCGGATATCCTGGTCAATACATCACAAGATCAGTTTCGTATTGAAAAAAAGAATAAAAAGTTCTACAAAGAAGCAATATTTAGAACATTGCTAAACTATTTTTTATCTAAAACAATTTAAGTGATGATAAAAAGGTTAAAATGATATACTAGAAGATTCATTTAAACATATACTGAAACTTTCTGCTGTGAAAAGTGGTAGAAACATGATTGTTTTCTACCACTCGGTAGTTTTGAAACTTTAGGTTCAAAACTAAGTCATGGAACTTCTTCGAAGTTCGCTGACGTCCGTACTCACCTAAAGAAAGTTTCTAAAATAACTTTATCTTCAATCTGAAGTTCTACGGAAAAGTAGAACTTTTTTCTATATAATGGCAACATTTTTAGCATTCTAAATTTTCGAAAACACTTTCATTAAAAAACGAAAAAATCTTCTCAAATCCCTTGCATTGGGCCTTTGTTTGTGTTAAACTACTATGGTGCTGTGAAAAACAGCTATTAGCTTTGATGCAAGAGGTTGCGACACGCTCGGTTGCATTGCCACGCAACGCGCGTCGGTTTTCTTGTGGAGCTAGCCTATTATCTTAAATAGACGAAAAGGAGAAAAAGATGGCAAAAAAAAAATCCGCATCCGTTTGAAAGCGTACGAACACCGTACACTCGACACAGCGGCTGCAAAATCGTAGAATCAGCTACTCGTACAGGTGCACAAGTTGCGGGTCCAATCCCACTTCCAACTGACCGTAGCCTCTACACTGTTATTCGCGCGACTCACAAATACAAAGACTCACGCGAACAATTCGAAATGCGTACACACAAACGCTTGATCGACATCATCAACCCAACTCAAAAAACAGTTGACGCTTTGATGAAATTGGATCTTCCAAGTGGTGTAAACGTAGAAATCAAACTTTAATCTAAAAGCTTGATCTAGAGCATAAAAAACGCTCGTTAAAAACTTTTTGAATAAAAAACTATAGAAAAGGAACTATTTTCTCATGACAAAAGGAATCTTAGGGAAAAAAGTGGGAATGACTCAAATCTTCACTGAAGCTGGCGAATTGATCCCTGTAACAGTTATCGAAGCAACTCCAAACGTTGTTCTTCAAGTTAAAACTGTTGAAACAGATGGTTACAACGCTATCAAGTTGGTTTCGATGACAAACGCGAAGTATTGAGCAACAAACCTGCTAAAGGACATGTAGCAAAAGCTAACACGGCCCTAAGCGCTTCATTCGTGAATTCAAAAACGTTGAAGGCTTGGAAGTTGGTGCTGAAATCACAGTTGACACTTTCGAAGCTGGAGACATTGTTGATGTAACTGGTACTTCTAAAGGTAAAGGTTTCCAAGGTGTTATCAAACGCCACGGACAATCACGTGGACCTATGGCTCACGGTTCTCGTTACCACCGTCGTCCAGGTTCTATGGGACCTGTTGCACCTAACCGCGTATTCAAAGGTAAAAACCTTGCAGGACGCATGGGTGGCGATCGTGTAACAATTCAAAACCTTGAAGTTGTACAAGTTGTTCCAGAAAAGAACGTTATCCATATCAAAGGTAACGTACCAGGTGCTAAGAAATCTCTTATCACTATCAAGTCAGCAGTTAAAGCTGGTAAATAATAAGGAAAGGGGAATACAGTCAAAATGGCAAATGTAACATTATTCGACCAAACTGGTAAACAAGCGGGCGAAGTTGTTCTTAACGATGCGATCTTTGGTATCGAACCAAACCAAGCAGTTGTATTTGATGTGATCATCAGCCAACGTGCTAGCCTTCGTCAAGGAACTCACGCAGTTAAAAACCGTTCAGCCGTTTCAGGTGGCGGACGCAAACCATGGCGTCAAAAAGGAACTGGACGTGCTCGTCAAGGTTCTATCCGCTCTCCACAATGGCGTGGTGGTGGAATCGTCTTCGGACCAACTCCACGTAGCTATGCGTACAAACTTCCTCAAAAGTTCGTCGCCTTGCACTTAAATCTGTTTACTCAGAAAAAAGTTGCTGAAAACAAATTTGTAGCCGTTGATTCTCTTGAATTTACAGCTCCAAAAACTGCTGAATTTGCAAAAGTTCTTGCAGCTTTGAGCATCGATTCTAAAGTCCTTGTTATTCTTGAAGAAGGAAACGAATTCGCAGCTCTTTCAGCTCGTAACCTTCAAACGTGAAAGTTGCGACTGCTACAACTGCAAGTGTTCTTGACATCGCAAATAGTGACAAACTTCTTGTTACTCAAGCAGCTATCTCTAAAATCGAGGAGGTTCTTGCATAATGAATTTGTATGATGTTATCAAAAACCTGTTATCACTGAAAAGTCAATGGCTCAACTTGAAGCAGGCAAATATGTATTCGAAGTTGACACTCGCGCTCACAAACTTTTTGATCAAACAAGCTGTTGAAGCAGCGTTTGAAGGTGTAAAAGTTGCGAATGTGAACACTGTAAACGTAAAACCTAAAGCAAAACGCGTTGGACGTTACACTGGTTTTACTTCAAAAACTAAAAAAGCTATCATCACGCTTGCAGCTGATTCTAAAGCAATCGAGTTGTTTGCTACTGAAGCTGAATAATCTAAGGAGGAAATATCGTGGGAATTCGTGTTTATAAACCAACAACAAACGGTCGCCGTAATATGACTTCTTTGGATTTCGCTGAAATCACAACAAACACACCTGAGAAAACTTTGCTTGTTTCTCTTAAAAACAAAGCAGGTCGTAACAACAACGGTCGTATTACTGTTCGTCACCAAGGTGGTGGACACAAACGTCATTACCGTTTGATCGATTTCAAACGTAACAAAGATGGAGTTGAAGCAGTCGTTAAAACGATCGAATACGATCCAAACCGCTCAGCTAACATCGCGCTTGTACACTACACTGACGGTGTGAAAGCTTACATCATCGCCCCTAAAGGTCTTGAAGTAGGTCAACGCATCGTATCAGGACCAGAAGCGGATATCAAAGTCGGAAACGCTCTTCCACTTGCTAACATCCCAGTTGGTACTTTGATCCACAACATCGAATTGAAACCTGGTAAAGGTGGAGAATTGGTACGTGCTGCTGGAGCTTCTGCTCAAGTATTGGGTTCTGAAGGTAAATATGTACTTGTTCGTCTTCAATCTGGTGAAGTTCGTATGATTCTTGGAACTTGCCGTGCTACAGTTGGTGTTGTCGGAAACGAACAACATGGACTTGTTAACCTTTGGTAAAGCGGGACGTAACCGCTGGAAAGGTGTTCGCCCTACAGTTCGTGGTTCTGTAATGAACCCCGAATGATCACCCACACGGTGGTGGTGAAGGTAAAGCACCAGTTGGACGTAAAGCGCCATCAACTCCATGGGGCAAACCTGCTCTTGGACTTAAAACTCGTAACAAAAAAGCGAAATCTGACAAACTTATCGTTCGTCGTCGCAACCAAAATAATCATAAGCAACTAGCTTACACTTTCCGCCAGCTCGGTAGCGCTGCTTAGCAGCGCAAGCCGCTGTGGTACTAAATTTTAAAGGAGAAAATTACAAAAATGGGACGTAGTCTTAAAAAGGACCTTTCGTCGATGAGCATTTGATGAAAAAGTTGAAGCTCAAGCAAACGACGAAAAAAAAAAGTAATCACAACTTGGTCACGTCGTTCAACGATCTTCCCAAGTTTCATCGGATACACTATCGCAGTTTATGATGGACGTAAACATGTACCTGTCTACATCCAAGAAGACATGGTAGGTCACAAGCTTGGTGAATTTGCACCAACTCGTACTTACAAAGGTCACGCGGCAGACGACAAGAAGACACGTAGAAAATAAGGAGAACATAAATGGCAGAAATTACTTCAGCTAAAGCAATGGCTCGTACAGTGCGTGTTTCACCTCGTAAATCACGTCTTGTTCTTGACAACATCCGTGGTAAAAAGCGTAGCCGATGCCATCGCTATTTTGACATTCACACCAAACAAAGCTGCAGGGATCATCCTTAAAGTGTTGAACTCAGCAGTAGCAAACGCTGAAAACAACTTTGGTTTGGAAAAAAGCTAACTTGGTAGTATCTGAAGCATTCGCAAACGAAGGACCAACTATGAAACGTTTCCGTCCACGTGCGAAAGGTTCAGCTTCACCAATCAACAAACGTACAGCTCACATCACAGTAGCTGTTGCAGAAAAATAAGGAGGTAAACTCGTGGGTCAAAAAGTACATCCAATTGGTATGCGTGTTGGTATCATCCGTGATTGGGATGCCAAATGGTATGCTGAAAAAGAATACGCGGATTACCTTCATGAAGATCTTGCAATCCGTAAATTCATTCAAAAAGAATTGGCTGACGCAGCCGTTTCAACTATTGAAATCGAACGCGCAGTAAACAAAGTTAACGTTTCACTTCACACTGCTAAACCAGGTATGGTTATCGGTAAAGGTGGAGCAAACGTTGATGCACTTCGTGCAGCTCTTAACAAATTGACTGGTAAACAAGTACACATCAACATCATTGAGATCAAACGTCCTGACTTGGATGCTCACCTTGTTGGTGAAGGAATTGCTCGTCAATTGGAACAACGTGTTGCTTTCCGTCGTGCACAAAAACAAGCGATCCAACGTGCTATGCGTGCTGGAGCTAAAGGAATCAAAACTCAAGTATCAGGTCGTTTGAACGGTGCAGATATCGCCCGTGCAGAAGGATACTCTGAAGGAACTGTTCCACTTCACACACTTCGCGCTGATATCGATTACGCTTGGGAAGAAGCAGACACTACTTACGGTAAACTTGGTGTTAAAGTATGGATCTACCGTGGTGAAGTTCTTCCAGCTCGTAAAGACGCTAAAGGAGGTAAATAACCAATGTTAGTACCTAAACGTGTAAAAACACCGTCGCGAATTCCGTGGTAAAATGCGCGGTGAAGCAAAAGGTGGAAAAGAAGTAGCATTCGGTGAATACGGTCTTCAAGCTACAACTAGCCACTGGATCACAAACCGTCAGATCGAAGCTGCTCGTATCGCCATGACTCGTTACATGAAACGTGGTGGTAAAGTTTGGATTAAGATTTTCCCACACAAATCATACACTGCTAAAGCTATCGGTGTGCGTATGGGATCTGGTAAAGGGGCACCTGAAGGTTGGGTAGCACCAGTTAAACGTGGTAAAGTGATGTTCGAAATCGCTGGTGTATCTGAAGAGATCGCACGCGAAGCGCTTCGTCTTGCTAGCCACAAATTGCCAGTTAAATGTAAATTCGTAAAACGTGAAGCAGAATAAGGAGAAGGCATGAAACTTAATGAAGTAAAAGAATTTGTTAAAGAACTTCGTGGTCTTTCTCAAGAAGAACGCGCGAAGCGTGAAAATGAATTGAAGAAAGAATTGTTTGAACTTCGTTTCCAAGCGGCTGCTGGTCAATTGGAACAAACTGGACGTTTGAAAGAAGTGAAAAAACAAATCGCTCGTATCAAAACTGTTCAATCAGAAGTTAAATAATAGACTAGGGAAGGAGAATTTCAATGGAACGCAATAATCGTAAAGTTCTTGTCGGACGCGTTGTTTCTGACAAAATGGACAAAACAATCACAGTTGTAGTTGAAACTAAACGTAACCACCCAGTCTATGGTAAACGTATCAACTATTCTAAAAATACAAAGCTCATGATGAAAACAATGTTGCTAAAGAAGGCGATATCGTTCGTATCATGGAAACTCGTCCGCTTTCAGCTACAAAACGCTTCCGTCTTGTAGAAGTCGTTGAAGAAGCGGTCATCATCTAATCATACCTGAAAGGAGAAAACTTAAATGATTCAATCAGAAAGTCGTTTGAAAGTCGCAGACAACAGTGGTGCTCGCGAAATCCTGACTATCAAAGTTCTTGGCGGTTCAGGACGTAAATTTGCAAACATCGGTGATGTTATCGTGGCATCTGTAAAACAAGCTACTCCTGGTGGTGCGGTTAAAAAAGGTGATGTGGTGAAAGCAGTTATTGTTCGTACTAAATCAGGTGCTCGTCGTGCTGATGGTTCATACATCAAATTTGATGAGAATGCAGCTGTTATTATCCGTGATGATAAAACTCCTCGCGGAACTCGTATCTTTGGCCCAGTTGCACGTGAATTGCGTGACGGTGGTTTCATGAAGATCGTGTCACTTGCTCCAGAAGTACTTTAATCAATAAAAAAACAAACACAGTCCCCTGGCTTAGCCAGGGTGCCCATCGGGCGTAAGAATAAAAGGAGAATAAAATGTTTGTAAAAAAAAAAGGCGACAAAGTTCGCGTTATCGCTGGTAAAGACAAAGGCGTAGAAGCTGTTGTTCTTACTGCTCTTCCAAAAGTAAATAAAGTTGTTGTAGAAGGTGTAAACATCATTAAGAAACACCAACGTCCAAATAACGAAAACCCTCAAGGTGCGATCGTTGAAAAAGAAGCTCCAATCCATGCTTCTAACGTTCAAGTTTTGGACAAAAACGGTGTTGCTGGACGTGTTGGCTACAAATTTGTAGACGGCAAAAAAGTTCGCTACAACAAAAATCAGGCGAAGTGCTTGACTAATCACGAAGGAAAGGAGAAGTATAATGGCTAATCGTTTAAAAGAAAAATACCTTAATGAAGTAGTACCATCATTGACTGAACAGTTCAACTATTCATCAGTTATGGCTGTGCCAAAAGTTGATAAAATCGTTTTGAACATGGGTGTTGGTGATGCAGTATCAAATGCTAAAAACCTTGAAAAAGCTGCTGAAGAGCTTGCTTTGATCTCAGGTCAAAAACCATTGATCACTAAGGCTAAAAAATCAATCGCCGGCTTCCGTCTTCGTGAAGGTGTTGCGATCGGTGCAAAAGTTACCCTTCGTGGTGAACGTATGTACGAATTCTTGGATAAATTGGTAACAGTTTCACTTCCACGTGTACGTGACTTCCATGGTGTTCCAACTAAATCATTTGATGGACGCGGAAACTACACACTTGGTGTGAAAGAACAATTGATCTTCCCAGAAATCAACTTCGACGATGTTGATAAAGTACGTGGTATGGATATCGTTATCGTAACTACTGCTAACACTGACGAAGAAGGTCGTGAATTGCTTAAAGGCCTTGGAATGCCTTTTGCAAAATAATCTAGGAGGTAAAACTAATGGCTAAAAAATCAATGATTGCTAAGAACAAACGCCCTGCGAAGTTCTCTACGCAAGCTTACACTCGTTGCGAACGTTGTGGACGTCCACACTCAGTTTATCGCAAATTTAAACTTTGCCGTGTTTGCTTCCGTGAATTGGCATACAAAGGTCAAATCCCAGGTGTCACAAAAGCATCTTGGTAATTCTATGATACAAAAGCGTAACAACCCCAGTCAAAAATAGGAGATTTGGTGCAGGAGCGATGCTCCAAGACAAATCTATTTTTTGCCCAGGTTGTAGCTCGTGTTCAAATGAGATTATCTTGTTTGAATGTATCAAAACTTTCTGAGCCTAGCTCAATCATTAACTAGCAAGTGAATTATTCAAACTACTAGTAAGAGGAGAAAATATAATGGTTATGACTGACCCAATTGCAGATTTCTTGACACGTATTCGTAACGCTAACCAAGCAATAAACACGAAGTACTTGAAGTACCTGCATCAAACATTAAAAAAGGTATCGCAGAAATCCTTAAACGTGAAGGTTTCGTAAAAAATGTTGAAGTTATCGAAGATGACAAACAAGGTATCATCCGCGTATTCTTGAAATACGGACAAAACGGTGAACGTGTTATCACTAACTTGAAACGTATTTCTAAACCAGGTCTTCGTGTTTACTCTAAACGTGAAGACGTTCCTAAAGTTCTTAACGGACTTGGAATCGCGATCATCTCTACTTCAGAAGGTCTTTTGACTGATAAAGAAGCTCGTCAAAAGAATGTTGGTGGAGAAGTTATCGCTTACGTTTGGTAATATTTAGCTCCCAATTTCGTTGTGACTCTTCGTTATTGTCTCTTGTCTAACCCAAAGTTATGTCTGCGAGACAATGCCTCGATTCACTTAGAAATTGAGACCTAAACATTAACTTTTAAATCAAAAGATTTAAACCCCGTGAAAACTTGCAAAGGCCTGACAATTTAACAGGAGAATAAATACATGTCACGTATTGGTAATAAAGTTATTACTTTGCCTGCTGGTGTTGAAGTAACAAACAACGATAACGTTGTTACTGTTAAAGGACCTAAAGGCGAACTCACTCGTGAGTTCTCAAAAGATATTGAAATCCGTGTGGAAGGCACTGAAGTTACACTTCACCGTCCAAACGACTCAAAAGAAAACAAAACAATCCACGGAACAACTCGTGCCCTTTTGAACAACATGGTTGTTGGTGTTTCTGAAGGTTTCAAAAAAGAACTTGAAATGCGCGGTGTCGGATATCGTGCGCAACTCCAAGGAACAAAACTTGTTCTTTCAGTTGGTAAGTCTCACCAAGACGAAGTTGAAGCTCCAGAAGGTATTACTTTTGAACTTCCAAACCCAACAACAATCGTTGTTAGCGGAATTTCAAAAGAAGTAGTTGGTCAAACAGCTGCTTACGTACGTAGCCTTCGTTCACCAGAACCATACAAAGGTAAAGGGATCCGTTACGTTGGTGAATACGTTCGCCGCAAAGAAGGTAAAACAGGTAAATAATGTAGTTTGGTTGTTTTTCAACCAACCTTCATCTTACCAACTCAGTGCTTAGCACATGATTTTAAAATTAAGAGGTGAAAATTGTGATTTCGAAACCAGATAAAAACAAACTCCGCCAAAAACGCCACCGTCGCGTTCGCGGAAAACTCTCTGGAACTGCTGATCGCCCACGTTTGAACATTTTCCGTTCTAATACAGGCATCTACGCTCAAGTTATTGATGACGTAGCGGGTGTAACGCTCGCAAGTGCATCAACTCTTGATAAAGAAGTTTCAAAAGGAACTAAAACTGAACAAGCCGTTGTTGTCGGCAAACTTGTTGCTGAACGTGCAGTTGCTAAAGGTATTTCTGAAGTGGTGTTCGACCGCGGTGGATATCTATATCACGGACGTGTTAAAGCTTTGGCTGATGCAGCTCGTGAAAACGGATTGAAATTCTAATAGGAGGACACTAAAAATGGCATTTAAAGACAATGCAGTTGAATTAGAAGAACGCGTAGTTGCTGTCAACCGTGTTACTAAAGTTGTTAAAGGTGGACGTCGCCTGCGTTTCGCAGCTCTTGTTGTTGTTGGTGACCGCAATGGTCGCGTAGGATTTGGTACTGGTAAAGCTCAAGAAGTTCCAGAAGCAATCCGCAAAGCAGTTGAAGATGCTAAGAAAAACTTGATCGAAGTTCCTATGGTTGGAACAACAATTCCTCACGAAGTAACATCAGTATTTGGTGGAGCTCGCGTATTGTTGAAACCAGCTGTCGAAGGGGCTGGAGTTGCCGCTGGTGGTGCAGTTCGTGCCGTCATCGAATTGGCTGGTGTTGCTGATGTAACATCTAAATCACTCGGTTCTAACACTCCAATCAACATTGTTCGCGCGACTGTTGAAGGTTTAAAACAATTGAAACGCGCTGAAGAAGTTGCTGCCCTTCGTGGTATTTCAGTTTCTGACTTGGCTTAAGAAAGGAGATAACAATGGCTCAAATTAAAATTACTTTGACTAAGTCTCCAATCGGACGCAAACCAGAACAACGTAAAACAGTTGTTGCTCTTGGACTTGGTAAATTGAATAGCTCAGTTGTTAAAGAAGATAACCCAGCAGTACGTGGTATGATCACTGCTGTATCTCACTTGGTAACAGTTGAAGAAGTAAAATAATCTATTTAAAATAGAAACAAAGTTTTCAGGGGTATGAGAGGTTCTCATCCCCTAAAACTAAATATAAGTATAGGCGAGTTTGTAGTTAGGACACCTTTTCCTGATTACATGCGTTAGCAATTTACAAAAGAGGAGAAAATAAATAATGAAACTTCATGAATTGAAACCTGCTGAAGGTTCTCGTAAAGTACGCAACCGTGTAGGTCGTGGTACTTCATCTGGTAACGGTAAAACTTCAGGCCGTGGTCAAAAAGGTCAAAAAGCTCGTAGCGGTGGTGGCGTACGTCTTGGTTTTGAAGGTGGACAAACTCCATTGTTCCGTCGTCTTCCAAAAACGCGGATTTACTAACATCAACGCTAAAGAATACGCACTTGTGAACCTTGATCAATTGAACGTCTTTGAAGATGGTACAGAAGTAACTCCAGTAGTACTTGTAGAATCAGGAATTGTAAAAGCTGAAAAATCAGGTATCAAAATTCTTGGTAACGGAGAATTGACTAAGAAGTTGACTGTTAAAGCAGCTAAATTCTCTAAATCAGCTGAAGAAGCTATCACTGCTAAAGGTGGTTCAGTTGAAGTCATCTAAGTGAGGTGACCTATGTTTTTAAATTATTAAAAGATGCATTTAAGGTGAAACAAGTACGGTCGAAGATTTTATTTACGATCTTCATCATTCTTGTTTTCCGCATTGGGACCACGATTACAGTGCCTGGTGTAAATGCGAAAATTCTGAACAACCTTCAAGATGTGTCCTTCTTGAACATGCTCAGTTTGGTTTCTGGGAATGCCATGAGGAACTTCTCAGTTTTCGCATTAGGGGTTAGCCCATACATTACAGCTTCGATCGTCGTGCAACTTTTGCAAATGGATCTGTTACCTAAGTTTGTTGAATGGGGCAAACAAGGGAAGTTGGTCGAAGAAAGCTCAACCAAGCAACACGCTATATTTCTTTGGTTCTAGCCTTTGTTCAATCCATCGGGATTACAGCTACCTTCCACACCTTGTCTCAGGCGAAATTAGTCGCAACTCCAAATACCAAGACCTATCTATTAATCGGTGCGATTCTGACGACCGGTTCCATGATTGTGACTTGGCTTGGAGAACAAATCACAGATAAAGGTTTTGGTAATGGTGTGTCAATGATTATCTTTGCAGGGATTGTGTCATCAATTCCTGAGATGATCAAAGAAATCTATGAAAATGCATTTGTGAACGTTCGTTCTGGTCAAATGACCAATTCCCTCATTTTTGTTGGGGTATTAATCCTTGCCGTCTTGGTTATTGTTTACTTTACAACCTTTGTAGAGCAAGCACAATACAAGATTCCAATCCAATATACAAAGATTGCACAAGGAGCTCCATCAAGTTCTTACCTCCCTTTGAAAGTAAACCCAGCAGGAGTTATTCCCGTCATCTTCGCTAGTTCGATTACAGCAGCGCCTGCTGCAATTTTCCAAGTGATTAGCGCTATGGGTTACAATGCAGGATGGGTGAAAACAGCTCAAGCCATGTTGGCTACAAACACACCAACTGGTGTGGCAATGTATGCCTTATTGATCATTCTCTTCACCTTCTTCTACACGTTTGTTCAGATCAATCCTGAAAAAACGGCAGAAAACCTTCAAAAGAGTGGTGCCTATATCCCAGGCGTCCGCCCTGGTAAGGGGACAGAAGAGTTTATGTCTCGTTTGCTACGTCGTTTAGCAAGCGTCGGATCAGTATTCCTTGGCTTTATTACCATCATTCCAATCCTAGCTCGAGATTTATTTGGTTTGACAGATGCAGTTGCTCTTGGAGGAACTAGTTTGTTAATCATTATTTCAACAGGTATTGAGGGAATGAAACAATTAGAAGGCTACTTATTAAAACGTAAGTATGTCGGATTTATGGACACAACAACAGAATAGAATAAGGTTGACTTTGTCAGCCTTCTATTTTGTTTTTAAATGGAAATAGGAATTCGCTCCTGCTTCCATTTAAAAACAAAATAAGGAGAATTCATCATGAATCTTTTAATTATGGGGTTGCCTGGAGCAGGTAAAGGAACTCAAGCAGCTAAAATCGTTGAAGAATTTCACGTAGCGCATATCTCCACTGGAGATATGTTCCGCGCAGCGATGGCTAACCAAACTGAAATGGGTGTGCTTGCAAAATCATTCATCGATAAAGGTGAATTGGTACCAGATGAAGTAACCAATGGAATTGTAAAAGAACGCCTTGCTCAAGATGATATTAAAGAAACAGGTTTCTTGTTAGATGGATATCCACGTACCATTGAGCAAGCTCATGCTTTAGATAAAACATTGGCTGAACTTGGTATTGAGCTTGAAGGTGTTATCAACATCGAAGTAAATCCAGACAGTCTTTTAGAGCGTTTGAGCGGACGTATCATTCATCGTCAAACTGGAGAAACTTTCCATAAAGTATTCAATCCACCAGTTGATTACAAAGAAGGAAGATTACTACCAACGTGAAGATGATAAACCTGAGACAGTAAAAACGTCGTTTGATGTTAACATTGCCCAAGGTGAACCAATCATTGAATTTTATCGTTCAAAAGGACTCGTACATGACATCCAAGGAAACCAAGATATCAATGATGTATTTTCAGACATTGAAAAAGTCTTGTCAAATTTGAAATAAAAAGCGTTTTTCATGCTTGCAATATTGGACAACTAGTGTTACAATTAGTTAGTCTGACTTATAATTGTTACCTCTGTGCTCAGAGGAATGAATCGAAATTTATGGAGGTACTTTGCGTGGCAAAAGACGATGTGATTGAAGTAGAAGGCAAAGTAGTCGATACAATGCCGAATGCTATGTTTACGGTTGAACTTGAAAATGGACACCAAATTTTGGCGACAGTTTCTGGTAAAATCCGTAAAAACTACATTCGTATTTTAGGGGTGACCGTGTGACTGTTGAAATGAGTCCTTATGATTTGACACGTGGACGCATCACATACCGCTTTAAATAATCGAAAAACTTGGAGGGATAAAAATGAAAGTAAGACCATCGGTTAAACCAATTTGCGAATACTGTAAAGTTATTCGTCGTAACGGTCGTGTTATGGTAATTTGTCCAACAAATCCAAAACACAAACAACGTCAAGGATAATATAGAAAGGAGAAAACATGGCTCGTATTGCTGGAGTTGATATTCCAAACGATAAACGTGTAGTAATTTCACTGACTTACGTATACGGTATCGGACTTCCAACATCTAAGAAAATCCTTGGCTGCTGCAGGCGTTTCTGAAGACATCCGCGTTAAAGATCTTACAAATGATCAAGAAGACGCTATCCGTCGCGAAGTGGATGCAATCAAGGTTGAAGGTGATCTTCGTCGTGAAGTAAACTTGAATATTAAACGCTTGATGGAAATCGGTTCATACCGTGGAATCCGTCATCGTCGTGGACTTCCTGTCCGTGGACAAAACACTAAAAACAATGCTCGCACTCGTAAAGGTAAAGCTGTTGCGATTGCAGGTAAGAAAAAAAATTAAAATAAAATAAGGAGGTAAAAAAATTGGCTAAACCAACACGTAAACGTCGTGTCAAGAAAAATATTGAATCTGGTATTGCTCATATTCACGCTACTTTCAATAACACTATTGTTATGATTACAGATGTGCATGGTAACGCACTTGCATGGTCATCAGCTGGTGCTCTTGGTTTCAAAGGTTCACGTAAATCTACTCCATTTGCTGCTCAAATGGCTGCAGAAGCCGCTGCTTAATCTGCACAAGAACATGGTCTTAAAACAGTTGAAGTTACTGTAAAAGGTCCTGGTTCAGGTCGTGAGTCTGCTATCCGTGCTCTTGCTGCTGCTGGTCTTGAAGTAACAGCAATCCGCGATGTAACTCCTGTACCACACAATGGTGCTCGTCCTCCAAAAACGTCGCCGTGTATAATCATCAACAATTACACAGCTTTTCGTTTAAGAGGGAGTATAGCAAATGATTGAGTTTGAAAAACCAAATATAACAAAAATTGATGAAAACAAAGATTATGGCGTGTTTGTCGTAGAACCACTTGAACGTGGCTATGGTACAACACTTGGAAACTCACTTCGTCGTGTACTTCTGGCTTCACTTCCAGGTGCAGCTGTCACTTCAATCAACATTGAAGGTGTACTCCACGAATTTGATACCGTTCCAGGAGTCCGTGAAGACGTTATGCAAATTATTCTTAATATTAAAGGACTCGCTGTAAAATCTTACGTCCAAGACGAAAAAACAATTGAACTTGATGTCCAAGGTCCAGCTGAAGTTACTGCTGGAGACATCTTGACTGATAGCGACATCGAAATTGTTAACCCTGATCATTATCTTTTCACTATCGCTGACGGCGCTTCTTTGAAAGCAACGCTTACTGTATACAAACCGTGGTTATGTTCCAGCTGATCAAAACAAAAAGATGATGCACCAGTGGGAACATTGGCTGTAGATTCAATCTATACGCCAGTGAAAAAGTCAATTATCAAGTTGAACCTGCCCGTGTAGGTAGCAATGATGGTTTTGATAAATTGACAATCGAAATCATGACAAATGGGACAATCATTCCAGAAGATGCCCTCGGTCTCTCGGCTCGTATTTTGACAGAACACCTAAATCTGTTCACGAACTTAACTGAAATTGCTATTGCAACAGATGTTATGAAGAAAGTGGAAAACTGAACGATGATCGCATTTTAGAACGTACGATCGAAGAATTAGATCTTTCAGTTCGTTCATATAACTGTTTGAAACGTGCTGGCATTAATACCGTTCATGATTTGACAGAAAAAACTGAAGCCTGAAATGATGAAAGTCCGTAACCTAGGTCGTAAATCTCTTGAAGAAGTCAAAGTCTAAGTTGGCCGATCTTAGGACTTGGCTCAAAAACGATAAATAAAATATAGGAGGAATACATGGCTTACCGTAAACTTGGACGCACTAGCTCACAACGTAAAGCGATTCTTCGCGATTTGACTACAGATCTTATCATTAACGAAGCAATTGTAACAACTGAAGCACGTGCGAAAGAAATCCGTAAAACAGTTGAAAAAATGATCACTCTTGGTAAACGTGGTGATTTGCACGCACGTCGTCAAGCTGCTGCATTTGTACGTAACGAAATTGCATCGAAAGCTATGATGAAGAAACTGATAAATACTCATAAACAACTGCTCTTCAAAAACTTTTCTCAGAAATAGCACCTCGTTATGCTGAACGTAACGGTGGATACACTCGTATCCTTAAAACAGAACCACGTCGTGGCGATGCTGCCCCAATGGCAATCATCGAACTTGTTTAATTTTTATCAATTTTGTTGAGTGTTATGATGATGGAATACGCTGCTTTTCTTAGTCTAGCTCTGGTCTACCGCTGGGGATTTTCCCCAGCGGGAACACTCATCATAAATTGAATGAATGGTAGACGCTTGTTTACGAAATTGCTTTAAATTAAAGCAATTTCGTAAGCAGGCGTTTTGTCTTGCTTTTCATGAGTAGTCGAGAATAGCAAAAAATGATATAATGGAAACCCATATCTCCAATAGAAGAAAAAGGATTCAATGACAAAACAACAAGCAATTAAATTACTAAAAGAGAAGTACCTTAGTAATATGAAAAGGATTCGGAACTCTTTGTCGGAGTTGAATTAGAGTTTCCGATTGTAGAAACAAATGGAAACAAAACAAATATAGAGGTGACGAAAAATCTTTTTTCGAACCTTAGCCAACTTATCAGATTTTGAAATTGAAAAAATAGATGACGATCAAAATCCCATTCAATTGGTTCACTGCTCTTCTAAAGATCGTATTCTATTCGAGTTGAGTTACAATACAATTGAATTTGCATTTGAGAGAGCTCATTCTATAAATGAGGGTAGCCAAACGTTTTGAGGCCTATTTAAAGATCATTCAACCGATTTTGCAAGAAAATAATCACGAAATCCAAGGGCGCGGAATCCATCCTTTGTGGAAAGAAAATGATAATAGCCCAGTGAAAATCGAACGATACAAGATGTTAATGGCTTTCCTTGCAATGAATGGTACAGGGATGAAAACACACTCCTATCCTTCGTATGGAGCATTTATATGCGGAAACCAGGTTCAATTGGATGTAAGGCGCGATAACTATCTTCGCATCATTAATGCATTTAATAAAATTGAAGCAGTAAAACTGAACAGTACAGCGAGAAAAAAGCCGATGTGCGAGTTTCAAGAAGAAAAAAGAAACCGCAAAGAATTTGAGTAAGAAAGGCAAGAAAAAATCGAGCCGAAACAAACAATCTATCATGGAGAGTTTGATCCTGGCTCAGGACGAACGCTGGCGGCGTGCTTAACACATGCAAGTCGAACGAAAAGACGGAAAGAGCTTGCTCTTTTCAGAATTGAGTGGCAAACGGGTGAGTAACACGTAAACAACCTGCCTTCAGGATGGGGACAACAGACGGAAACGACTGCTAATACCGAATAAGTTCCAAGGGCCGCATGGCCCATGGAAGAAAAGGTGGCCTCTACCTGTAAGCTATCGCCTGAAGAGGGGTTTGCGTCTGATTAGCTGGTTGGAGGGGTAACGGCCCACCAAGGCGACGATCAGTAGCCGGTCTGAGAGGATGAACGG
>VOFE01001021.1_pt1 | contig 46000 bp, 78 predicted proteins | sample 5384071 | NCBI WGS metagenome assembly VOFE01 (sample SAMN12384724, study PRJNA508395) | human gut metagenome | isolation source: healthy gut D | host: Homo sapiens
GATAGAGGATAATCAATACCCGGAGCGAAAGGTTTCAACTATTTATTCAAAACGTGATTTGGAAAAATTGTTCAATTTGCAGAGTATGCGTTTAGAATTGAAGAATATTTCTGTGGATAAGAATATTGCCGGGCGGTATTACCAGGAGGCGGCGATAAAGGCAGTATGTGACAGCTTTGGGGAAAGAAACCGTCGAAAAAGCTTTGTTGGTTATGGCGACAGGTTCGGGTAAAACGCGTACAGTGATTGCTCTTTGTAAGGTGTTGCTGGAATACGGGTGGGTAAAAAATATTCTTTTTTAGCTGACAGAAATTCGTTGGTTACGCAGGCGAAAAAAGGAGCTTTGCGAACTTGCTTCCGGATTTATCTGTGACAAATTTATGTGAAGAAAAGATAATTATAGTGCGCACGGCGTATTTTTCAACATATCAGACGATGATGAACTGCATTGATTCTATCAGAGATGAGGAAGGTAAGTTGTTTACCTGTGGTCATTTTGATTTGATAATCTGTGATGAAGCACATCGTTCCATTTACAATAAATATAAAGATATTTTCAGCTATTTTGATGCGCCTTTGGTAGGCCTGACAGCAACGCCGAAAGATGAAATTGAGAAAAAATACGTACGATGTATTTGAACTGGAAAATGGTGTTCCTACATATGGATATGAGTTGGCGCAGGCTGTCAAAGACGGGTATCTGGTAGATTTTGTGTCCGTGGAAACAACGTTAAAGTTTGTTCAGCAGGGTATCGTATATGATGAATTGTCTGACGAGGATAAAAGATCGTATGAAGATACTTTTTGAAAAGGAAGATGGAGAGTTGCCGGAAAGCATTCATGCTTCTGCGCTTAATAAATGGGTTTTTAATGAAGATACTATTAAAAAGTCTTTGCACATTCTTATGACGAATGGGTTAAAAATCGACTACGGAAATAAAATTGGAAAGACGATTATTTTTGCTCAAAACCACAAACATGCAGAGAAGATTTTGAAGTGTTTGAAAAGAATATCCTCATTTGAAGGGATATGCAAAAGTAATTGATAATTACGAAAATTATGCCCAGAGTGCGATCGATGAGTTCTCTGACGTAAAAAAATGCCGCAGATTGCTATTTCTGTGGACATGCTGGATACAGGGATCGATGTTCCGGAAATATTAAATCTGGTATTTTTTAAAAAGTGATGAGTAAGGCAAAATTTTGGCAAATGATTGGTCGGGGCACACGTCTATGTCCTGATTTATTGGATGGCGAAGATAAGGAAAGATTCTATATTTTTTGATTTCTGTGGGAATTTTGAATTTTCAGAATGAACAAGGGAAGACCTACCGCCAATATGATTGCGCTTCAGGGAGCTATTTTTCAACTGGAGTTTGAAATTACATATAAATTACAGGACTTATCCTATCAGACAGAGCGCCTGATCACATATAGAAATAATTTAATCCAGCATATGTCTGGCAAGGTAAAAGAATTAAACCGAGAGAATTTTGCTGTACGGCAACATCTGAAATATGTGGATATGTACGCAAGGGAAGAAAGCTACAAGGCTCTGACTTATGAAGACACTTTGATAGTGAAAGAGGAAGTTGCACCTTTGATTGAACCGGATGAGGACAACGCAAAAGCATTGAGATTTGACGCGCTTATGTATGGGATAGAATTGGCGTATCTGGTTGGAAAGAAGTACAACCGTGCCCGAAGGGATTTGCATGCGAAAGTATCTGCACTGGCAGGTGTAGCAAATATTCCGGAAATTATGGTACAGGCAGAGTTGATTGATAAAATTCTTAATACAGATTATTTGGAGCATGCGGGTATCGATGAATTCAGAGCATATTCGTGAGAATTTGAGAGACTTGATAAAATATATTCCTGCCGGGTCTGTGCTTATATATGATACAAATCTTGATGATGAAATTTTGAGTATGGAGTGTAGAGAATCTGAGCTGGAGAATGACGATCTGAAGAATTACAAAGCAAAAGCGGAATATTATATTCGACAACATCAAGATAATGAGGCCATTGCAAAGCTAAAAGGGAATGTCCCGTTGACATCTGAAGATGTAAAAATTCTTGAGAATATTTTGTGGAGAGAAGTAGGAACAAAACAGGATTATGAAGCGGAATATGGTGAAAAACCATTAGGTGAATTTGTACAGGAAATTGTAGGCTTGATATGTCAGCTGCAAAGGCTGCATTTGCAGAATATCTCGATGAAACAAATCTTGACAGCAGACAGATTTATTTTGTGAATCAAATTGTAGAATTTATAGTTCATAATGGCATGATGAAAGATATGTCTGTTTTGCAGGAAACACCTTTTACAGACAGAGGAAGTATTGTTGAAGTGTTTACTGACATGTCTGTTTGGGCAGGAATCCGCAGAGTGATAGAGCAGGTAAATTCAAATGCTTTAGCTGCATAAGAAGTGAAAAAACCAGGAGGAACAGTTTGAGCTGTCTTCCTGGTTTTTCCTGTGTTGGGCTACAGATATAAAATCTCCCCGCATGACCGACATCATATCCGGTCTGGCTGTGAAGCACCGTCTTGAAGTCCTCTGACTGCACGATTTGTACAAGTGCAGAAAATCCGGGCTGGTGCAAGTCTTCCGCCTTCATTACCAGATAGAGGGGAAGGAGGTCAGAGGGAGAAATTCAAGGTCGGGAAAAGCTGGCCGCATACTGCTCTCCCAAAGCCACGTCTGCCTTGCCGCCCGCCACATGAGCAGCAGTTGCTAGATCCGAGACAAGCTCTTTTGCATAGCCGGAGATCTCGCCGGGGAAATGCCAAGCCTGCAGATGCTTATCAGAAAAAATTCGTCTGGTGCTGCCTTTTCCCGGTTGGAAAAGGTGATGCCCTCCCGTTTCAAATCCTCAAAACAGGTGATGTTTTGGGGATTGCCTTTTACAAAAAGCCCATGGGATATTCATACATGCAGAGTGCAGCCAGGGGATCCCGGGCACCAGCGCGGAAATATCACGGGGCTTCAGGCTTGCGGAAGCCACATGTACCTTGCCGAAATAAAGAGCGTACAGTCCGTTGTAGGTGTTTAAATGGGACTGCAGAGCAGGAAGGCTGTCCGCACGCAGGCTGAGCTGGCTTAGCAGCAGCTCCAGGGCAGGAGAGAGGACTGCCCGCTGATGATCAGACCGCTGGAGTGAAGCAGATAATCCCGTTTCAAGAGAGAGCTCTCTGGTTGAAAATTTGCCGCAGGAAGCGTCTGTCTGGCAGTTTCTTCAGAACTGTTCAGATATCGGGAAAGCTGTTCCTCGGAAATCCGAAGCTGCTTTCCTATTTTTGAGGAAGCCAGCTCCCTCGTTTGATAAGCTCGTAAACCGTATTCTTTTTTGATTTTCAGCCGCTCGGCAACCTCCTGCGCTGTATAAAGCTTATTCATCAATTCCCACCATGACGTTGGTGGCCTTGATCACTGCATAGGCGTCTGAGCCGACAGTGAGATTCAGTTCTTCTACAGCCGCGCAGGAGATGGTGGCTGTGATGATATTGCCTCCGCCGATATCCAGGGAGACAATGGAGTTGACAGCTCCCTTGTTGATGCTGATAACCTTTCCTTTTAACTGATTGCGTGCGCTGAGTTTCATATGCGTGCTCCTTTCTGTCAGCAGATATTGCCGATATCGTACATTTTTGTTCTTTTATCATAACATGGGGGATGGAATTGACAAGCAACAAGGGATATTATAAAATGAAACAATACAAAACAGAATAAAACACAACAATTTGAAGAGACGGAGGGAAGAAATCATGAAGAAACGGATCGTTGCACTGACTGTGACGGGGAATTCTGGGGACAGCAGCCCTGGCAAGCCCCGTGATGGCGGAGGAGGCGCCGGAATTAAAAGGGAAGTCTATGTTTATTGCAGCCAGCTTAAGCAATGCCATGGAAGAAGTACAGAAAAAATTTAATGAGATTTACCCGGATGTGGAGATTCTGTATAACGCGGACAGCTCCGGAACCTTGCAGACACAGATTGAGGAGGGCGCCCGGTGCGACATTTTCTTCCCGGCGGCGCAGAAGCAGATGGATGCGCTGGTAGAGCAGGGGCTTGCCATTGAAGACTCAGTGACAGACCTTCTGGAAAACAAGGTAGTTTGATCAAGCCGGCAGGAGGCGAGACTGCAGTTACCGGATTTGAGAATATCACAGAAGCGGCAAATCTTGCGCTGGCCGGAGAGGATGTGCCGGTAGCTGTAGTATGCCCGGGAGATTTTCACTAATATGGGGATTCTCGGGCAGGTAGAAGCCATGGAGATCAATGAGGGCAGAAATGTGACAGAGGTTCTGGCGGCTGTCAGCGAGGGCAGCAATGAGGTTGGCGTGGTGTATGCCACGGACGCGGCCTCTGTGGCGGACAAGGTGGAAGTGATCGCCGAGGCGCCGGCAGACAGTCTGAAGACTCCGGTGCTGTATCCGGCAGGTCTGATATCAGATGCGGAGGCATCTGCGGAGGAAGAAATGGCTGCAGAGACTTTTGCCTATCTTCAGGAGGAAGAAACTCTGCATATATTTGAGGAGTACGGATTTGCGCCGTATACCCGGGAGGCAGCGGAGAACGGGGAAACGCCGGAAGCAGAAGCTGCAAAGTAAGCAGAGGGATGAAAAATGGCTGAGTTTTTGAGAGAAATAAACTGGAGTCCTCTGTGGATCTCGCTGAAACCGGTGTTCTGGCTACGGTGATCGCCTTTTTATGGGAATATTTTTTTGCGCGGCTTGCCATGCGGCTGGGAACGGTGGGCAAGGGAATTCTGGACGGCATTCTTACTCTTTGCCGCTGGTTTTGCCGCCTACGGTGGCTGGATTTTTTTTGCTGATGCTGTTCAGCCTGAAAAGCGCCCTTTGGGAGTTTCCTGCTGGAAAATTTTGATATTAATTGTCCAGACATGGAAGGGCTGCGTCATTGCGGCCTGCGGCAGTGATCGCATTTCCGCTGATGTACCGCAATGCTCGGGCTGCTTTTGAACAGGTGGATATAAATCTTATCCATGCAGGCCAGACTCTGGGGATGAGCGAGCGTCGGATCTTCTGGCGGGTAGTCATGCCGACGGCAGCGCCGGGGATTGCCTCCGGCACGGTGCTTGCCTTTGCACGTGCGATCGGAGAATATGGCGCAACCTCCATGCTTGCCGGAAATATCCTTGGAAAGACGCGCACAGTTTCTGTTGCCATTGCATCAGAGACAGCGGCCGGAAATTACGGAATGCTGCAGGATTCTGGGTCGTTGTGATCGTGCTGATCTCCTTTGTGATCGTAGCGCTGATCAATATCGTATCCGGAAGAGGAATGAAAACAAGAAGGTGGATCTGATGGCAGTCAAAGTAAATATCGAAAAAAACTTCCGTGATTTTTCCCTGAAGGTAGATTTTGAAGGCAGTTCGCCCACCATGGGGATCCTGGGAGCGTCGGGCAGCGGAAAAAGCATGACCTTACGCTGTATTGCAGGGATCGAAACACCGGATGCGGGACATATTGAAGTGAACGGACGCACGCTGTTTGATTCTGACCGGAAAATCAATCAGAAGCCGCAGAAGAGACGTGTCGGATATCTGTTTCAGAATTATGCGCTGTTTCCAACCATGACAGTGGAGCAGAACCTGCCTGCGGATCAGGGGGAGCCGAAGAGATCCTCGGCCCTGGAAAAGGCGGCGGAGTTTGTTGCGCGTTACCAGCTGGACCGGTCTGGAAAAGCGCTTTATCCTGCGCAGCTTTCCGGCGGACAGCAGCAGAGGGCTGGCGCTGGCACGCATGATGATGGCGAGCCGGATATGATCCTTCTGGACGAGCCCTTTTCCGCGCAGGACGGATACCTCAAGGATTGTGCAGCGTGACATGCAGAATTTTCTCAGAACTATGAGGGCGACATGATGCTGGTTACCCACAACCGGGATGAGGCGTTAAATTCTGCGAGCAGCTCACGCTCCTGAAAACGGAAAAACTTGTGAATTCCGGGGAGACACGGCAGATTTTTGAGAACCGGAAGTGTGGAGGCAGCAAAGCTTACCGGCTGCAAAAATTTTTCCCGTGCGGAACGGCTGGGACATCATGTGTTTGCGCGGGGACTGGGGTCTGCGGCTCCATGACAAAAGAGCGGGTGGGAGATAGATATTTCTGCCGTGGCTGTGCGGGGGCACTGGCTGCGCACGGCGAGCCAGCCGGGAAAAACACCATGCCCGTGGAGCGGGTAGAATATATTGAGAATACCTTTGAGCATCAGTTTCTGATAAAAAACCGGGATGTAAAAATGATGCGGGAAATCTGTGGTGGATGTCAGAAGAAGAGTTTTATGGAAACGGCAGAGCTTCCGGAATATCTGTATTTTCCACCGGAGCATCTGATGCTGCTGAGAGATTAGAAATAACGCTCCGTCGGCAATGTACCGACGGAGCTGTGTTTTGGAACCTTTTGTGTGATTTTGCGCGGATCAATTTTTTTTCGAGAATGTTTAATATAATCGGACACCATCATGGCAAGCTTGAAGGCCAGTGCATCCTCAAACGCACGGATATCCAGTCCGAATTTTCTCTGCAGCTTCTCAAAGCGGTACACCAGTGTGTTGCGGTGAACATAGAGCTTGCGTGAGGTTTCAGAGAAATTCAGGTTATTTTCAAAGAAGGTACGGATGGTGATCAGGGTTTCTTCGTCCAGGGAATCCAGAGATTCCTCGCGGAAAATCTCCTCAATGAACATTTCGCAGACCGAGACGGGAAGCTGATAGATCAGCCGGCCGATGCCGAGTCGGTTATAAGGGAAATACATTGGAGTCTGCATAAAAGATTTTTCCGATCTCCATAGCTGTGCGGGCTTCTTTAAACGCGTTGGGAAGCTGCTTCAGATCGTCCGCCACATTGCTGAAAGACACCCAGGCGGGGGTCATGGCCTCTGTGTTCAGCATGTCCACCAGCATGGAGGCGGTATTTTGGAGCGCCTCGCAGTTTTCGGTATCCAGGAGCTCGCGCACGACGATGATGCCGGTATCGTCAAGGGCGGTGATAAAATCTTTTGTCCGGGCGGAAAAAGATTGCGGATCGTGGCAAGGGCGCTTTCGTCCTTGTTTTGTTTTGTCTCCACAAGAAAAACAGCCCGGCGGGCGGTGGCAATGTGAAGCTTCTTTGCCCGGTTAAAAAGCGTCCATTTCATTTGTATTTCCCAGGAAGGAGACTCTGCATAAACGCGTTTTTGTCGCTTTTTTCTGTGTAGGCGGTGATCAGACTTTCAATCTGGCAGACGGCCAGTTCACCGATGGTGGATGCAGAACACCGTTCCCCATACAATGAGAATATAGAGAAGCGCATTTCCGTCGGTGATTTTGTAAAGACTGCAGGCAGTGTTTGAGACGCACAGGGCGCTGTCCGCCCGAAAAGCTTCCAGCCGCGAGACGGCGGGCAGTTTTCTGCTGCAGGTAGAAAGGAAAATGATTGTCCTCCTGCACCAGACAGAAATCAAGTTTGCTGATATTTTTCCAGTCCTCCAGACATTTTTTCAGTATTTGCTGTAATTTCATAAAAGATGTCCTTTCTGAGCCAGGCTGCGTGCCGGAGGCACGGCGCAAAAAATACTGACGTGTATTCTTTCTTTAAGTCAAAAAGACCCGGGAACATCCCGGGCCTTTGTTTTGGAACTAGTTGGTGATAACGACTTCAGACTCTTTGTCAAAGAAGTGAGTCTTGTCCATATCGAAGTTGAATCTGATCTGGCTGCCTGCTCTTTGCGGTTGTGTGCGGATTTACGCGGGCAGTGATCTGAGTTCCGCCAAGTGTGAAGTACAGGAATACTTCAGCACCAAGAAGCTCGTATACGTTGACGGTGGAAGCCATTGCGCCGATTTTCGTCATCGGAGATGTTCTCCGGACGGATACCGAGAACAACTGTTTTGCCGATATAGCCTTTTTCTTTGAGGGCAGCTGCTTTTTGCTGCGGGAACTTCAAGCTCATACTCGTCAACCTTGGCAATTACATTGCCGCCTTTCTCGGAGATAACAGCGTCAAGGAAGTTCATCTGCGGAGATCCCATGAATCCTGCAACGAAGAAGTTGCCTGGTTTCTGATACAGGTTCTGTGGTGTATCAACCTGCTGAACAACACCGTCTTTCATAACAACGATTCTGGTACCAAGTGTCATAGCCTCTGTCTGGTCATGTGTTACATAGATGATAGTAGCACCCAGTCTCTGATGGATCTTGGAAATCTCGATACGCATCTGTACACGAAGCTTAGCATCCAGGTTGGAAAGAGGCTCATCCATAAGGAATACCTTAGGATTACGTACGATAGCACGTCCCATAGCAACTCGCTGTCTCTGACCACCGGAAAGAGCCTTCGGTTTACGATCAAGAAGTTTGTCAAGGTCAAGGATTCTTGCTGCTTCACGAACAGCCTTGTCGATCTGGTCCTTCGGAACTTTACGAAGTTTAAGTCCGAATGCCATGTTATCATATACTGTCATATGAGGATACAGAGCGTAGTTCTGGAATACCATTGCGATATCACGGTCTTTAGGCTCAACATCGTTCATAACTTTGTCACCAATCTTTAATGTACCGCCGGAAATTTCTTCCAGACCGGCAATCATACGAAGTGTAGTAGATTTACCACATCCTGAAGGTCCTACGAAAATGATGAATTCTTTATCTTCGATCTCCAGATTGAAATCTTTAACTGCCTGGAAACCATTTGGGTAAGTTTTGTTAATGTGCTGTAATGATAAACTTCAGGTAGTAGATATTCAGACCGCAGCCGTTTAAGGTTTCAAAATTGCCCTGTCCTTTGGCGATGATCACATCTGCCCTGTCCAGAAGCTGACGCGCCTCTTCGCTGATATCGGGAAGCCAGGTTCCGCCCACGCGGCTTCCGTTTCCGATAACGGGCACCAGCTCGGTAAGGCCGCACATTGCTGCATCCTCCATAGTTGCGTCGTTCACGACCGGTTCGCCGCGGACAATGACGGTGATGGAAAGATGGGGATAAAGTTTTTGCAGCATTTTGACGGCGATTTTATCAAGGACAATCTCTCCGCAGTTGTCAGTGAGGTAGACAAGGGAACGGGCATCCGAAAGCTCCTCCCGGAAAAAGGGCATATTCCCGGGGATCCAGCGTGGAATTATCCTCGCGGATCAGAGAGAGAAGCTGGTCTTTGTCCACCTTTTGCCAAAGCGGCAAAGTCGATATAATTGCCGATGCGGGCATAGCGAAGAGCAGCTGCCAGCGGGTCTTCGGCTCCTTGGACGGTCTCGGTAAGCTCGTTCTCCAGCCAGCATCAGGCGGTTGAATTCTTTTTTGATTTCCGTATAATCCTGCGCCAGGACGTTCCAGAAGCTGCTGAAATAGTCGGCAAACCCACGGAAAGGCTGGGGGCGCAGTCGTTTTCGCCTGCCTGGACATAGCGGTTCATGATTTCTTTCATATAGATAAGTTTTTTCGCTGTCAGAAAAGCCGCGGATTTTTTTCTCCTGTTTATTGAGCTGGCAGCAGATGCAAAATGGGTTGAGCTGCATGGGGGATCTCCTTTGATAATGTGATAATGGTTTGAACTTGTCTCTATTTTACTCTATTTTTTGTGGGTTGGCTATCCTTTTATTGTGGCAGGATTTTATGCAAGAAAATGACGAAGACATCAAGAGATATCTCCGTCATTTCAAAAGTATTTATTTGGCGGTTTTAAATGTGAGAGTTGTCTTTCCAGTCATTCCGTAGTCTGCAGGTTCTGTTTCGCTGGTAAGCCAGAAGACAGGTTCATATCCACGGCTACGTTGCAAAGACTGCTGGTTACCCGGACAGAAATTGTATTTTCACCGGGAACTACTGCAGCTGTAATGTTAGCAGCTGCGGTGTCCATATTCACCGGAACCTTTTCACCATTTACGGTGATCATGGCAGTTCCATAATTGAAACTGTCCGCCTTGAATACTACGCTTTCTGTCTCGGAATTAAAATCTTCGGGAACAGTGAAAGTGGTTGTATAGGTGCCGACACCGGAAACGTGATCACCTATGGATTCTATATTTTTCCAGGAAAGAAGCTCGGGAAGCTGGCCGGCGTCAATGGTTTCATGATTGGTCTCATAGGTTACTTCTGTAGTAGTAACGCCGGTTTCAGTGTTTTCTTCTGTGCGTTCCTTTTTGTCCCCGGGGGTGTGGAATCTACAGTGAGGTTCCAGCCGGTCAGTTCCAGCTCGGTAGTTTGCCCGGCGCTTTCTTCGTATACAGCCTCTTCGTTTGGATTCAAAACGTACATTGCTACTTCGCCCGGCTCCAGGGTGACGTTTAAAATCGTCCTGCCATTTTCACAGACGGCATTTGTAACTTTATCAACTTCTCGGACCATGTATCGAGAAGATAAGGCTGGTAAGTTCCTTCGACGGAGATTTGTCCGGTATAGGCTTCTTCATCTTCATACATATAGTGATATACATAGAGGTAGGTTGCATTGTCGGCCTTTCGCATAGTGGTCAGAAGCTTGTGGTTGGATTCTACGTTTTCTGCTCTTGGAGTAACGCCGAGCTCTGCAAAGGGCATCCAATGCTTCGCCGCAGGAATTAATCGTTTTACATTGTCAAGCGTTTTGATTTCTTCTATAACAGCGGCAAGTTCTTCGTCCAATCCGTCATTGCAGCCGGTTGTGGAAGCTGCAATCGTATTTACTTTATCTACGCCGGAATTATTCGGGTGCTCTATCACATTGTTTACAAATAAAACAGGAAGTCCGTTTTCAGCTGCTTCTTTTAGCTTTTTGCAGCTTCCAGAGGAAGCTCATCCTGCATAACTACGACAGCTTTGTAAGCGACACCGTCAGAATTGATCATGCCGTCAGACACATCGACTTCATCGTCCATAAACGTATAAGAAGAGAAGTAATCATAGGTGTAGCCCTTATCCTGCAGACCAAGATCTGTCCAGTAATATGCTTCATTATTATGCAGCGCATTGTTATATACGCCAGAGCTGGAAACACTGGTCAGAAGGTTGTTTAGATAATAATCGGTTCGTATCATAGCGATATCTACCTGAGGAACACCTTCTTCAAGGGCTTTCTGAATGCGGCTTAAATGAGTGTTTACATCCGGATAATCTATGGAAGCCGGCTGACGTTTATTAAAAACGTTCTGCAATCATATTTGTCATACCTTCATAGCCGGGCCATGAGACAGACTCGTCCGGTCCATATTCAGAAGAATATCCGTGCGTTACGGTTTTTGGATTCCAGCGGCATATTGTGTGTAAAAAATCTGGCGGTAATATCCATTGTTCCATAAATAGTTTGTCATGATGGAGGCACCGGATTCGGAGGAAAGTCGTTTGTCATAGACGTGAGCTGCACCTGTAAAATTTCGGTAAGAATCCGGTTCTGCGGCAAATTCAAAGGATTCTGTTTCCAGATAGTCTACAGAAGAGACGGTCTGAGAAACTTCAAAGGTTTTACCATAAGAGTTTTCTGCCCGCAGATACATTCCTTTTTCATTCAGCCAGCTATGAAGGATATCCAGGCAGTTTTCCTGATACAATTCTGTTTCTGTCTGGAAAAAGTCATTTCGGAGGTAGTCGATACTGATTTCTTCTGTGTCTGTAAAATCATAAACATAGGTCAGATGTTCGCCCATTCCCTTCAGAGTATCCGGAGTTTTCGAATCAAAAGCGGAAGATATTTTTCCAGATCATAGCCTCTTCGATTCTCAAATTGAGACAGCATATCGGTGCACCATAGCTGCTTTGTGGAATTTTCACCTTTCGTCATTAACTCCAGGAATCCATATAAAGAGCAGCTTCATCCATCTGACTGATTAATTGCATAACATCCTCAGTGAGGACATTTTCGTCCCAGTAGGACATAAGCGCATTGGCTCCTGCGGGATCAAAATAATTGATGGTATAACCCTCTCCGGTGTTTGCTGCCGCGTAGCTTTCGCTGGTACCGTACTGATAAAAAGGCAAACAGGGCATAATCGCTGTCATCCTCAGCAGTAAAGTTGATTTGATAGCTGCCGTCTTCCTTTTGTACTGCGAGGTCTGTCACAACGGTCATGGAATCCGTGTTGATGACTGTTTTTACACCAGGATCGGTCACTTCGCCGGTTTCTTCATCTATGGTTGCAGGGATTCCCCAATCTTCCACTTTGGCTGCTACAACAGATACTAAGGTTTGTTTGGTGGCAGTTCCGGGAAGTGCACATTGCGGAAGGGTTCCGCTGTAGGAAGTGTTTTTGCCGTCTTCCTTTTTTAGATTCACGGTGGTGTAGCCCAGTTCCTGGGAAGCTTCCTGCTGGTCAGGGGTAATAGTGGGAAGGTTTGCAGTTGCCCAGTAGGTTCCGCCGGTCATACTTACACTCATGCCGTATTTTTGACATTCCTCGATGATGACTTTGGTGTCGTGGATCCATTCCGGAGAGCCCCCATCCATAGGTGGCATCGTCCAGAACTTCAGCTTCACTTGTTAGAGTTACGAATTCAACTCCGCCAAAGCCGCTTTCGTAGAGTTCTTTTACAGATTCCCGCAGCGTTTCATCGGTATGAGAGCCTTCTGCCAGCCACCACCTTGCATAGGGACGGTCAGACATTTCCGGAACTGCAAAGCTGGCTTCGACTGCAGCTGCGAATTCATCATCTGCGGCAAATGCACTTACAGGTGCAATGACAGATATGCCCATAGCTGCCGTCAGCATAAAGGCGAGGAACTGTTTCCTTTTTCATTGTTTGAATCCTCCTTGATGTTTTTTATATGGCTATATTTTATAAAGAGCATTTAACGAAAGAAATATGGTATTTCGTTTATTTTGTTTGTTTTTCTTTTATCTTATTGCGATGAAATTGTTGCTGTTGTATAGTGAGAAAAAGAAAATAAGCGTGCGGACAGGGGGGAGGACTGTGAAAAAAATTAAGACACTGTTGGTGGATGATGACTATCTGGTATTGCAGGACTTGAAAAAAAATGGTGGAATGGGAAGCTTTGGGATTTCAGATCATAGATACGGTAGCCAATGGAAAGCAGGCACAGGAACAGGCGGAGAAAAATATGCCGGATTTGATAGTGTCAGATATTTCTATGCCGGTAATGGATGGCTTTGATTTTTATAGAGGAAATCAGGAAGAAAAAATCCGAGAATTTATGTGATACTCATTTCTTCTTATGCGAGCTTTGATTACGCAAGGCGTGCCCTACATAATCATATACATAGTTATATTTTTGAAAAATGAGATGACTGCAGAATCTCTCACAAAGGAACTGCTTCAGGCAAAAATATATTTTTCAGAATGAATCTCTTCAGAAAGAAGAAATGGAAATGGTATTAAAGAAATATTTTGCAGCAAAAAGTGAGACGCAGATGTCCGCCCGCAGATTATGCGCCAAAAGTTTGTGTTCTTTTTTGTTGCAGAACAGATACCGCTGGAAAAGCTGAAGCAGCATTTTTGAATATATATTGAAGCAGGAACACGGCTGAACAGAGAGGCGAAGAGTACCGTAGAAGAAATATCGTCGGATATTTATACGTTTTCCAGGAGGAATTTATGGTTGTCGCAATGCCTGGGGAGATTTTTGGAAAACCTTTTTTTTCCGAGACAAGTGTTTCAAAGGTATATTGGACATTGCGGGATAAAATAAGAAAGACGGAGAAAGCCGCTGTCCAGATATATGTGATTCGGAAAAACTTTCTGTGAAAGACGGAAAAAAAGAATTTTATCATGTATTGCCATGGCTGCATTTTTTTTAATTCTTTTCCGGAATATGCGAAATGGGATTTGTCAGAGTTCAGGGGAAAACAATTTGTAGGAGTTGCGCAGGGATTTTCCTATGATTGTCTGAAGAAATCGTGGAATCATCCGGAAATTTTTATAAAAGAGTTCAGACATTATGTGGACATATTGTTTGAAAGCATGGATGCAGATGGGATATTTATGCTTTATCACAATCTTTTTTTTTCAGTTAGAGGAGTTATCCGGCCATATGGTTCCTTTCTCAGATAGAAACTTTTTTTTCAGGCAAGAGAGAATATATGGAATTTTTTGAAGAGATATACGAGAAAATTCAACAGTATAGGAACCGGCAGGGGAGTTGGGGTATGCGCCTTGGCTTGCAGAGGCCATCCACTATATGAAAGACAATTATGCAAACAGCAGTTTGACAGTAGAACAGATTGCTGAAAGAGTGAGTCTTAGTGCCAGTCGTTTCAGTGTGCTGTTTCGGCAGGAAACCAATCAGACAGTGAATGATTATCTGACGGAACTGCGGATTTCTCAGGCAGTTTTCCTTCTGGAAAACAGCAATTATAAAATATATGAGATTGCAGAAAAGGTAGGATATAAATCTTCTCAGTATTTCAGCCAGATATTCAGCCAGAAAACAGGATACAAACCATTGCATTTTCGTAAAAAAAGCCATGAAGATATTGGAGGCTCTATGTTTCGAGTACATTCAAAATTAAGTGGAAAAATTTTGAAAAGTTTTTTGCTTACGTATACCGTGATTTTTGGTGTTTTATCAGGAGTGATCCTTGCAGGCGCTGGAATTGTTTTTTTGTATAACATCGGAAAAACAATGTCGTCAAAGGTGGAATTGATTACAGATGTATGGGATGATTTTGAAATGACACGGCAGGAACAGGTGTATGCGCTGCTGTCTTCCGATAATCTGGAGCAGTGTCTTCGGGCATGGTATTCAGAACCTCTGACGCAAAATCAGGAGAGAGTAAATCTGTGTCTGGCAAATTTTCAAACTTCTTTACAGGAATCAATATCTGCTGTTGGAAGATGATGAAGGAAATGTCTTTCACTCCTTGAATGGTACTTCCTCCGAAATTCAGAGCCTGTTAAGAAACAGCCCGGGATACAGGCGAACGCAGGAAAATCACCCCCTATTTTTCGCCTGTAAATACTTCAAAAATTCGAATATGCCGCCCGTGTATTCTGTTTATACAGACAGTCAGATGGTGTATGGACACACACTTACCATCTGCTTTTTGTTACGATATGCAGGGAATGGTACGCAATATCGAAAATGCAGGGAGGGGCTGGACGCTGTACAGATTTACAATATATATGGGGAAGAACTTTATGGGAATTCCGACTCGAAGACGAATTCTTTTTCTGATATTATGGATCGGGAAACGAATATTTTTGGCTGCGTGTTTACAAAAATGGAATTTCCATGGCGCATACGAGCAAAAGCACAATGGTTTATACCGTGGGGAATATTACATATTTCCATTTGCTGAAGGAATTTATCCTGCTGTTTTTTTTCTACTTCTTGGAATTTATTTTGTACCAGTTTTGTGTGCGCTTTTGTATATTATTCCTGCAAATGATAAAATGTTGTCTCCTATCAGTGCGCTCAGCCGCCAGGTTCAGGCATTTTCCCTTGGGACAGAGCCGCCGGAAATCTGGGAATCCGACGATGAGATTGGAGAACTGAGCAGTTCTTTTTACAGAATGGCAGTCAATATTAATCAGCAGTCCATGGAGATTTCAAAAAAGAGCGGGAAAAGGCAGAGACTTATTACAAACTGTTGACTACGCAAATGGATCCGCATTTTATCTACAATACAATGAATATCATTAATATTCTTGCAAGAAAGGGAGAATTTGAGGATATAGTAAAGGTAAATACAGCATTGACAAGAGTGTTAAGGGAAAGGTTAAATACACAGAATACTGCATTCGAAGAGGTTGCGCATGAAATCGAAGCACTGAAACAATATCAGTTGATCATGGATTATCGATATCATAATCAGGTGGCGGTGGAATATGACATTGATGAAGCTGTTTTGCATAAAAAAATTCCCAAAAATATTCTGCAGCCATTATTAGAAAATTGTATTATCATGGACTTACCACAGATTTCGGAGAAATCAGAGGAAATATAGAGGTTCTTATATATTCTTTGGAAAACAGACTGGTGATAGAAATCAGCGATGATGGAAGAGGATTTACAGAGGAGCGCCTGAAAGAAATTCGAGAAAATTTGCTCCATGCCACACTCCATAAAGAAAAAGAAACACATATTGGTCTGGAAAATATCTATCGACGTATTTCTTATCTTTATGGAGATGCGTTTTCTATGGATATTCAGAGCGAAGCAGGTTATGGTTCGGCAGTGATATTGACGTTTCCGTTGGATTCCGCTAACGGAAGAGTTTGATTTTCGTTTATAATCTGTTGAAAAGTTTTTTCGTTCAGCTTGGGATTATTCCATTTAAAAAGTGTATTCTGTACAAAATCATCTGAAAAGAACAACAGGGAGCGATCTTCGATTACGGGAGAAAGCTCCTTTGCTTGTTTTTCGGAGGAAATCAGAATGCCGTCCACATAATGACTTGTACTTCTTTCTTCGAGCGGATATCCCTTTAAGGTATTGATCATTTTATGGAGAGATAATAGGAACCAGAGATAGCTGGATAAGTCCGTAGGCGCTTTTCAGGATACCGGTTTGAAAGTCTTCAACGAGATTATCGGAAAATCGAAAGCGAACAATCCCCTTCGGTTTGTGCTGTCAAGTGCCTGGATGGTATTCAGCACCTGTTCTGATCCGCTTACGGTTTTCGTTCCGGCAAGAAAAAACAGTCTAAATCCGGATAGGCCTGAATAAGGCTTTTGATATTGGCTTCCACGTCAGTAAAAGAACGCATATTTCTGGCTTCAGCAACAATTTGGGCATCTGGATATTCGGCAAGCGCTCTTTGAGTCCGGCCTCTCGCTGACGGCAGGTGTTGTCAAATTTTGATTCTGAGAGAAGTGCGAATTTGCGATATCCTTTTTTCAAGGGCAGATTTTGCCAGTTCATACGCTCCTTTTCTTCATTTTCATAAGTGTTTCCAATATAATAGGGGGGGAGGCTTTGCAGAATGCTTCAATATCTTTATTGGTGATACTCCGCAGATAAATTCCCCAGTAGACTTCGGCGTCCTCGCACATTCGACAGATGGCCGGCAATACCTGGTCGGAGGTTGGTGAAAATAAAATGCCATCAACATTTTTGGACAGCAAATTTTCTACGTTGTAGATGGACTGTTCTTTGGTTGTTCCGGAATTTAATTTGTCTGCCCGTACGAATTCGACGTTTGCTAACTTTTCCAGATGCTTCAAATTTTCATTGAGGATATGAAAAGATGTGTTATAGTCGGATTCGCTGAATTCAAGGCCGATGCGCAGAGGACGTTCGGACTCGCTGGAAGCATAAATGGAGATGCAGGAAAAGCCTGCACATAAAAGCAGGAAAAAGAAAAATTTTATCAGTGGTCTGGATCTTTTCATGGTTTTCCTCCTTGCAGGGATGATATTCTGGCCTTTATTATAGCGCAGGTTGGACCAGGGAGCAAACAGAGAATTGCAGCTTGGGATTGGCACCTTTTTCATCCTCCCTCATATGATAATGGGAAAGGAAAAGGGAGTAACGAATATGAAAATCAAGAAAAAAAGCTGACCGCGGCAGCCTTTGCCGTTCTTCTGGCAGTGACTACTCTGCCTGTTTCGGTTCTGGCACAGGAAAAAGAGGAGGCTCACAGAGGTGACCCTCAACGAGGTGGCGCATTCCATTTTTTATGCGCCAATGTATGTTGCCATTGAGGAAGGATATTTTGCTGAGGAAGGTATTGACCTCACACTTGTCACCGGCTTTGGGGCAGATAAGGTGATGACAGCCGTGCTTTCCGGGGAGGCGCAGATCGGGTTTATGGGCGCAGAGTCTTCGGTTTACGCGTTTCAGGAGGGGCCAATGATGCGGTGGTGAATTTTGCCCAGCTGACCCAGCGGGGCCGGAAATTTTCTGGTGGCAAGAGAGGAGATGCCGGATTTCAGGAGGATATCAAGGGAAAAACAGTCCTGGGCGGTCGAAAAGGCGGCATGCCGCAAATGGTTTTGAGTATATTTTGAAAGAGCAGGGCATTGACCCGGCTGCGGACGTAGATATTAACCAGAGCATCGATTTTGGTTCCACGGCAGCAGCATTTTCCGGCGGGCAGGGGACTTCAGTGTGGAATTCGAGCCTCCGCAACCGCTCTTGAAAAAGAGGGCGCAGGTTATGTGGTAGCGTCTCTTGAGTGGATTCCGGTTATGTTCCATATACCTCATTCAGCGCGAAAGCCAGCTATATGAAGGCGCATCCGGAAATCATCCAAAGCTTTACCAACGCCCTGCAGAGAGGGATGAATTACGTGCAGGCACACACGCCTGAGGAGATTGCGGCGGTGATCGCACCGCAGTTCCCGGAAACGGATTTGGATACGCTCACAACAATTGTTGCCCGTTATCATGAGCAGGATACCTGGAAAGAAAAACCTCATTTTTGAGAAAGAAAGCTTTGAGCTTCTTCAGGATATTCTGGAGAGCGCGGGGAATTGGAACAGCGCGTTGATTATGAGGAACTGGTGACAGTGGAATACGCGGAGAAGGCGGCAAAGGCAGAGTAAAGAAAAAGAGTAAAAACAAGGCGGTGGTTTTCTGTGGAGAAAGCTGCCGCCCGTTTTGCGGCAAAGTGCCGCAGGATTTTTGTTTACAGAATCCGGATCTGGATATTATATAATGTACCAAAGGAGGGCTTTATCATGATTGATTTTGAAACTGCGTATTTAAACTCAGAAAGGTCAACGAGACATCCGTCGCGAACGATATTTCTCCGCTGTTTGTCACAGGGAAGCCTTGATTGGCGTCTACAAGGGAATCCGGGATTACGTGGTATTTACCAACAAGAGGATGATCGTTGTGAACGTGCAGGGTATGACCGGAAAGAAAAAGATTTTACGTCTCTTCCCTATTCCAAGGCCCATCCAGGTATTTTCTGTGGAAACCTCCGGATACTTTGATCTGGACAGCGAACTGGAAATTTATTTCAGCGGACTTGGCAAGGTTTTGCTGGAGTTTACGGAAGCAGCGATATTGTGGCGATTGGTAAGGTGATTGGCGAATATGTTTTATAAGGGAGGATATACATATGATCACAACAACTACAACATCTGTAGAAGGGAAAAGGATTGCAGAATACCGGGGCATTGTGTTTGGTGAAGTGATTTCCGGCGTGAATTTCGTGAGAGACCTGGCAGCTTCCTTCAGCAACTTTTTGGCGGACGTTCCAGCAGCTATGAGCAGGAACTGATCGAAGCGAGACAGAATGCCATTCGTGAAATGGAGGAGAGGGCGGCAGCCCTGGGCGCCAATGCGGTGGTAGGCGTGGATATTGATTATGAAGTTCTGGGAGCAGACAACGGATGTTAATGGTGACTGCCAGCGGGACAGCGGTAGTTGTGGAATAAACGAACGCAGCGGCAGGAACGGGCTGCCTGGAACAAAGAACCCCGTATAAAAGTGTTTTATTTAAATTTAAAGCCTTGCGGACGAAAAAGAACTTCGGCCGTGAGGCTTTTTTGCGCAGAATGTACGGTCGTACATCCCGGACAGATTCCGTTGTCTTCTGTTTTCATCTTGAAAATCTCCTTTGTCAGTTTTTTAATTTTTGCGGAAGGTATTCACGTATGCAATGCCTGAGACAAACACGATACCGATGATGACGGCACATACAACAGGCCTTGAAAGGATGCGGTGTTACCCGGTTCAATCAAACCTGTTTATTACCAAAATGCAAAACAAAAAGCCACGAATCCCTGTATTTACAGGCTCCGCGGCTTTTCAAGAGCAGATAACGGAATCGAACCGCCTCCTCAGCTTGGGAAGCTGATGTTCTACCAATGAACTATATCTGCAAGTTGTTTTTTGTATTATAGCACAGCAGCAGAGCGCATGCAAGAATGAAAAAGACAAAAATAATTATGAAATCAAAATAATTTTTGGAAAATCGCGCGGCTGGCTTTGCAAGCAGATGCTTTACTTCTGTATTTTTTTGTACTATACTGAAAACGGCCGAAATGTGGCGTGAATGAAAGAATGCAGTTACATAGAAAAGGAGTGAAGAATATGTTAAATGAAAAAGTGGCAGAGCTTCTCAATACACAGGTGAACAAGGAATTTTATTCCGCCTATCTCTATCTGGATTTTGCCAATTTTTATGAGGACCAGGGGCTGAAGGGGTTTGCCAACTGGTATCGTGTACAGGCGCAGGAAGAGCGCGACCATGCTACGCTGATGATTCAGTATCTCCAGAACAATGACTGTAAAGTAGTGTTGGAAGCCATTGACAAACCGGATCAGGATCTGAAGGATAAAATGGATCCTCTGAAAGCCGGCTATGCGCACGAGCAGTACGTGACAGGCCTGATCCACAATATCTACGACGCAGCTTACAGCAACAAGGATTACCGTACCATGCAGTTCCTTGACTGGTTTGTAAAGGAGCAGGGGGAAGAGGAGACCAACGCGTCGGATCTGATCAAAAAATGGCGCTGTTCGGAGAGGACGCGAGAAGTCTTTACATGCTGGACAGTGAGCTTGCAGGAAGAGTGTACGCAGCGCCGTCTCTGGTATTGTGATCAGGGCGCTGTTAAGGGAATCTATTTTGGATATTTAACTCTAAAAAACAGAGAGGACAACATCAGAAATGAAAATCGGATTTATCGGATGCGGAAATATGGCTTCTGCCATGATCGGCGGAATTTTGCGAAGAGGGATTTTTCAGAAAGAGGAGATCATTGTTTCCAATCTTACGGAGGAAGGGCGCAGCCGCAGCAGAGAAAAAGCTTGGCGTTGTGGTGACTGCGGACAATTCGGAGGTGGTAAAAACGCTTCGCTGATCGTACTGGCAGTGAAGCCCCAGTTCTATGAAGAGGTGCTGACCGAGGTGCGCGCCTTTTGACACCGGAGCACGTGATCGTGGGAATTGCGCCCGGAAAAACGCTGGCCTGGCTGGAGGAAAATGCGGTCAGCCGCTTGCAGTGGTGCGGCTTATGCCCAATACGCCGGCGTTGGTAGGCGAGGGAATGACAGGTGTCTGCGCCAACGAGCGTGTGACAAAGGATACTCTGGAACAGATTTGCACGATTACAGACAGCTTTGGGCGCACGGAGCTTGTGCCGGAGCGTCTTATGGATGCGGTCAGCGCAGTGAGCGGAAGCTCTCCTGCCTATGTGTTTATGTTTATTGAAGCGATGGCAGATGCGGCGGTTGCACAGGGAATGGCCAGAAAGCAGGCATATTCCTTTGCGGCGCAGGCTGTTCTTGGCGCTGCAAAGCTGATGCTGGAGACCGGGAAGCATCCGGGGGAGCTGAAGGATATGGTGTGCTCTCCTGCGGGTACTACGATTGAGGGTGTGCGTGCGCTGGAACGCGCAGGAATGAGAAGCGCGGTGTACGAAGCGCTTCAGGCCTGTGCAGACAAGGGCAAGCGTTTATAAAGATCAATGGCCGGCGGATTCCGAGTGTTTACAGCCTGCCGCGGCTCAGCGTGCTGTTGTGATAGCGGGAAGAGTAGGTGACCTCTTCTCCGAACCATTCGGGTGCGGTATAGGCGTCTGCCGCTGCTTCCGTGGGAAATTCCACTTCAGCCAGAAGAAGCCCCTCGTAGGGGGGCGTGAAACACATCCAGTTCAATGACAAGACTGCCTTCTGCGGGGATCACAAAGCGTTCCTTGGACAGAAGAATGCCGTCTGCTTTGGGTTTTAAATGCTCATAGGCTTCCTGAGTCAGGGGAGATTATATTCTTCCCTTGCCAGGAGGCCTTTTGATTTGTAGGTGAGATAATAGCTGTCGTCCTGTCTGCGGATGCGCACGACCGGTTCCGTGCAGAGATAGGCCTGCTCAATATGACGGCAGGGGTAAGCGTCAAGGTTCTGGGGCAGATTTTCTTTTGAAACCAGCCATTTTCGTTCGATTTCCATGGAAAGCCTCCTGAAATAAGAATTTTATTGCCTATAGTATACCCGCATCATTGCGAAAAGAAAAGTATAATGATATAGTAAGGAAAGAAAAAACGGTTGTTTCACAGACGGGAGGTTGTTTATGAGTAACGTATATATTTTTCTGGCAGACGGTTTTGAGGATATTGAAGGGCTGACGGTGGTGGATCTGATGCGCCGCGCAGGCATCAACATTGTGACGGTATCCATTAAGGAAGGCCGGGAGGTAACCACTGCCCACGGGATTTCTTTGAAAACAGATACCGTGTTTGACGGGACGGATTTTTCGGATGCGGATATGCTGGTGCTTCCTGGCGGGATGCCGGGAACCCTGCACTTGGGCGAATGCGCCCCTCTCGCGGAACTTTTGACGGAGTTTTATCAAAAGGCGGAAAAATCGCGGCGATCTGTGCGGCTCCCAGCGTTTTTTGCCAGGCTTGGTTTTCTGGAGGGCAGACGCGCTACGGCATATCCATCGTTTTTGGACAAGCTTTCCGGGGCAAAACCTGCGAGGACAGCGCGTGGTCGTGGACGGCAATGTGACTACCAGCCGGGGGATGGGCACTGCCATTGACTTTTGGCCTGTGCCTCATCGCCCAGCTTGAGGGAGAGGAAAAGGCTGCGGAGATCGCGGATTCCATCGTATATAAAAAGTAAGCGGAGGGCAGCGTCTCTGTCTGGAGGGAATGCTCGGATTTTCCGTGCTTTCAGGAAAAAAACACTGGAAATCCTGCAATTCCTGTGCTATACTACTACAATGACTGTAAATATATAAAAAATTACAAATGGGTATATAGAACACATATTAAGGAGGAACACGAAACATGAGTTTACAGGTTGAAAAAATTGAAAAGAACATGGCGAAACTGACGATTGAGGTTTCTGCTGAGGATTTAGACAAGGCAATGGAAGGTGCTTACAAAAAAGCAAAAAACAGAATTTCCATTCCTGGATTCCGTAAGGGCAAGGTTCCCAGAAAGATGATCGAGAAGATGTACGGCAAGGGCATCTTCCTGGAGGATGCAGCCAACGCTCTGATCCCGGAGCACTACAGCAAGGCTCTTGCAGAGTGCGAGCTTGAGATTGTTTCTCAGCCGGAGATCGATGTGACACAGGCAGAGCCGGGCAAACCGTTTATCTTTACAGCAGAAGTAGCTGTTAAACCGGAGGTTACTCTGGGCGAGTATAAGGGACTTGAGGTCCGAAGAGCAATACCGAGGTAACCGACGAGGAGATGGAGAAAGAACTGAAGAGCGAACAGGAGAAAAACTCCAGAACCGTTACCGTTGAGAGACGCGGCAGCAAACGGCGACACTGTGACCATCGACTTTGAGGGATTTGTGGACGGTGTTGCATTTGAAGGCGGCAAGGGCAGCGATTAGCCGCTGACTATTGGCTCCAACACATTTATTCCTGGATTTGAAGACCAGCTGGTTGGCGCTGAGAATGGCGCTCATGTAGAAGTTAAGGTTACATTCCCAGAGGAATATCAGGCAAAAGAGCTGGCTGGCAAGGCAGCTGTATTCCAGTGCGATGTGAAGAAGATCGAGGCAAAAGAGCTTCCGGAGCTGGATGACGACTTTGCTAAGGATATTTCCGAGTTTGACACTCTGGAAGAGTACAAGGCAGAGCTTAAGAAGAACCTGACTCTTAAGAAAGAGCAGGAGGCGCTCCGCGCAAAAGAGGACGCAGCAGTCGACAAGGCGATCGAGAACGCGCAGATGGAGCTCCCGGAAGCAATGGTAAATACACAGGCACGCCAGATGCTGGACGACTTTGCAAGAAGAATGCAGTCCCAGGGCCTGTCCATGGAACAGTACTTCCAGTTTACCGGCCAGAGCGCAGACAAGATGATGGAAGAAATGAAGCCGCAGGCAACGAAGAGAATCCAGACAAGACTGGTTCTTGAGAAGATTGCAGAGGCAGAAGATATTCAGATCAGCGAGGAAGAGATCACAGAAGAGATCTCCAAAATGGCTGAGATGTACAAGATGGAAGCGGACAAACTGAAAGAACTGATGGGAGAACGCGAGCTGGAGCAGATGAAGAAAGATATGGCTGTTCAGAAAGCAGTGACTCTTGTTGCTGAGGCAGCGAAGGAAGTCTAAGCATCCAAAAGAGGCAGTTTGAAAGCAGTTGCGTTGTTGAAATGGAGGCATGAATATGAGTTTAGTACCTTATGTCATTGAACAGACCAGCAGGGGCGAGAGAAATTATGATATTTATTCAGGCTGCTCAAAGACCGTATTATTTTTCTTGGCGAGGAAGTAAATGATGTGAGCGCAAGCATTATTGTTGCGCAGCTTTGTTCCTTGAGGCGGAGGATCCCGGAAAGGATATCAGCTTTATATCAACAGCCCCGGCGGCTCTGTGACAGCGGGGTATGGCGATTTACGACACCATGAAATATATCAAATGCGACGTTTCCACCATTTGTCTGGGAATGGCGGCCAGCATGGGAGCCTTTCTGCTGGCAGGAGGAACCAAGGGAAAACGTTATGCGCTTCCCAACTCTACCATTATGATTCACCAGCCCTCAGGCGGAGCCCAGGGCCAGGCGACGGAGATTCAGATCGTGGCTGACCATATCGCTAAAACGAAGAGAACGCTTAATGAAATTCTCTCTGAGAATACAGGACAGCCCTACGAGGTTGTGGAACGTGATACAGACCGGGATAACTACATGTCAGCAGAAGAGGCAAAAGCTTACGGAATTATTGACGGTGTTGTTATGCACAGGTAAAATAAGAAAAGACTCCTGTAAGTTTTGCAGGAGTCTTATCTGCTCTATAGGAAATGGAAAGGAAGTAGGAATTTTATGGCAGACAAGATAAGAGAGAGCAAGGTAAGATGCTCCTTTTGCCACAAAACAGAAGATCAGGTGCAGAAGCTCATCGCAGGACCGGACGGCGCCTATATCTGCGATCAGTGCATCGCTATCTGTTCCGAGATCATGGAGGAAGAGCTTGGCGGTTATGAGCGGGAGCGCGGAGGCTATGACGGAGAGATCAATCTGCTGAAGCCGGAGGAGATCCATGCGATTCTGATGACTATGTCATCGGGCAGGACGAAGCAAAAAAGGTCCTTGTCCGTGGCCGTGTACAACCACTATAAACGTATGTTACCGCAGACCGGAATCTGGATGTGGAGCTGCAGAAAAGCAACATTCTTATGCTGGCCCACCGGCTCCGGCAAAACGTTGCTGGCGCAGACGCTGGCCCGTCTTCTCAATGTGCCTTTCGCCATTGCGGATGCCACCTCTGACCGAGGCGGGATATGTAGGCGAGGATGTGGAGAACATCCTGTTAAAGCTGATCCAGGCGGCAGATTATGATGTAGAGCGTGCACAGTACGGTATCGTATATATTGACGAGATCGATAAGATCACCCGCAAGTCAGAAAATGTCTCGATTACCCGTGACGTGTCCGGCGAAGGCGTCCAGCAGGCGCTTCTGAAGATCCTGGAGGGCACGGTTGCCAGCGTTCCGCCCCAGGGAGGACGCAAGCATCCGCACCAGGAATTTATCCAGATTGATACTACCAATATTTTGTTTATCTGCGGCGGAGCCTTTGACGGACTGGAGAAAAATTATCGAAAGCCGTCAGAACACCAAGGCCATTGGCTTTGGGGCAGATGTGAGTACGCGGGAAGAACGGAACGTAGGTGAGATCCTCAAAAGACGTCATGCCGGAGGGTTTTATCAAGTTCGGTCTTATCCCCGAGTTCATTGGCCGTGTGCCCATGGTGGTAACGCTGGACGCTCTGGACGAAAAGGCGCTGATCCGCATCTTGAGAGAGCCGAAGAACGCACTTACCAAGCAGTATCACAAGCTGTTTGAGCTGGACGGCGTGGAGCTGGATTTCCAGGAGGAGGCATCCTGGAGCTGGTAGCGAAGAAATCCATGGAACGCAAGACCGGTGCCAGAGGCTTGAGAGCCATTATGGAAAAATCTCTGATGGATCTGATGTATAAAACGCCTTCTGATGAAACCATACGGAAATGTATTATAACAAAAGAGGCTGTGGAGGGAACCGGAGAGCCGGAGATTGTCCACGGGGAAGTTCCTCCCGCGCAAAAGCCGGCGCGAAGAAGCGGCCACTCCAGAAAAGGAAAGTCGGAAACAGCCTGAGAGAGGACGGATAAAATATGGAAAATCCCATACAGACACTGCCGGCCGTCGCCCTTCGGGGAACCACCATTCTGCCGGGAATGATCGTACATTTTGATGTGAGCAGAGAGCGTTCCGTCAAGGCGATCGAGGCGGCGATGCTGCAGGATCAGAGGATTTTTTGATCACACAGAAAGAGCTGGGACAGGAGACGCCGGGACTTCTGGATCTGTACCAGATGGGAACCATTGCCTATGTGAAGCAGGTGGTAAAGCTTCCCCAGAACCTTTGCGCGTCCTGGTGGAGGGAACCAAAAGAGCGGAGCTTTTGAGCCTTTCCCAGGAGTTTCCGTATCTGGAGGGCGAGGTCTGCCCGGTGGAGGAAGGGAAGACAGCTGTCCTCCGGCTCTTCGGGAGGCAATGCACAGAAGTCTCCGGGAGCTGTTCCATCACTATTGCAGCGAGAGCGGCAAAGTGAGCAAAGAGTTGGTTGCGCAGATTCTGAATATTGAGAGTGTGGAGGAGCTGGCGGAACAGATTGCCGTCAACCTGCCCTCTCCTATCAGAACCGGCAGAAAATCCTGGAGGCGGTGACGCTTCATGAACCGATATGAGCTTTTGGGCGCCATTCTGAGCAACGAGATCAACGTTATCCAGATCAGCCGTGATCTGCAGAAAAGGTAAAAGCCCGCATTGACAAAAATCAGCGGGAATATATTCTGCGGGAACAGCTCAAACTGATCCGTGAGGAGCTTGGCGAGGAAAACACGGCAGACGATGTGGAAGAATTTAAACAGAAGCTGAAGAGCCTTACGGCCTCCGACAAAGTCAAAGAAAAGATTGCCAAAGAAATAGAGCGTTCTTAAGGCTACGGCATCCAACAGCGCGGAAAGCACAGTGCTGCGGGGCTATATTGAAACGCTGCTGGAACTGCCCTGGGACAAACGTTCCCAGGATTCCGGAAATCTGAAAGAGGCTTTCCGCATTCTGGAGGAAGGCCATTACGGCCTCAAAGAGGTAAAAGAGCGCATCATGGAATTTTTGTCCGTGCGCAGTCTGACAAGCAAAGGGAAAAGCCCCATACTTTGTCTGGTGGGACCGCCGGGTACCGGAAAAACTTCCATCGCAAAATCCGTGGCAGAGGCACTTCACAAAAAATACGTGCGCATCAGCCTGGGAGGTGTCCGGGACGAGGCGGAAATCCGCGGACATAGAAGAACCTATGTTGGTGCCATGCCGGGAAGGATCACCATGGCGCTGAAGCAGGCTGGAGTGAGCAATCCCCTGATGCTTCTGGACGAGATTGACAAGACCAGCAGCGATTACAAGGGGGACACGGCGTCTGCTCTTCTGGAGGTGCTTGACCCGGAGCAGAACAACAAATTCCAGGATCACTATGTGGAGCTTTTTCAGGATCTGTCGGAGGTTCTGTTTATCGCAACAGCCAATGACGCGCAGAATATTCCGCGGCCGCTGCTGGACAGAATGGAAGTCATCGAGATTTCCGGCTATACGGAAAATGAGAAGGAACATATCGCAAGGGAACATCTGATCCCGAAGCAGATGGAGATCAACGGCCTTTCCAGGGGCAGCTGTCGATTCAGAGCACCGCGCTTCGGAAGATTATCAACAATTACACAAAAGAGGCGGGCGTCCGTTCTCTGGAGCGCCGGATTGGCCGGATCTGCCGCAAAACCGCCCGTGCCATCATGGAAGAGGGCGTACAGAAGGTAACGGTCACCGGAAAGAATCTTTTCTCAGTATCTTGGCAAGGAACGATACAATTATCTGATGGCCAACAAAAAGACGAGGTTGCTATTGCAAGGGGACTTGCCTGGACGCAGGTGGGCGGCGATACCCTGCAGATAGAGGTCAATGTGATGCCGGGCAAGGGCGAGCTTCTGCTCACCGGCCAGCTGGGAGATGTGATGAAAGAATCCGCCCAGGCGGGAATCACCACATTCGCTCCGTGGCGGAGAAATATCATGGAGCAGGGATTTTTCCAGGAGCATGATATTCATGTACATATTCCAGAGGGAGCAGTGCCTAAGGACAGCCCTTCCGCGGGAATCACCATGGCAACGGCCATACTTTCGGCTGTGACCAGACGTCCGGTGCGGGCGGATATCGCCATGACCGGGGAGATCACCCTTCGCGGCCGCGTGCTTCCCATCGGGAGGCCTGAAGGAAAAGCTTCTGGCGGCAAAATATGCGAAGATAAAAGAGGTTTTGGTGCCGGCACAGAATAAGCCGGACATCGAAGAAATGGACAAGGAGATTCTGGACGGACTTTTCATTTTCTTTGTGGAGGATATGAGTCAGGTGCTTGGAGAAGCTCTGAGAAAACAGTGAGGAATGTTATGATCATAAAAATGTATCTCTGGACATTGTTTGCGGCGTCACCAGCAAGCTGCCGGTGACCGGGAGGCCGGAGGTTGCATTTGCAGGAAAATCAAATGTGGGAAAATCATCGCTGATCAACGGGCTGATGAACCGGAAATCTCTTGCCAGAACAAGTGCACAGCCGGGAAAAAACACAGACCATTAACTTTTATAATATCAATGAAGCCATGTATCTGGTGGACCTCCCTGGGTATGGATACGCCCGTGTTTCCCCGGCAGAAAAAGAAAAATGGGGAAAAATGATAGAAAATTATCTTCACAATTCCCGGGATCTGAAAGCCGTATTTCTGCTCATTGACATCCGTCATGAGCCCTCGGCCAACGACAGGCAGATGTACGAGTGGATCGTGCACAATGGCTATGAGCCCATTATTATAGCAACAAAGCTTGACAAGATAAAGAGAAGCCAGGTGCAAAAGCAGGTGAAGATGATCAAAGAGGACTGAAGCTTCGGCCGGGTTCCCTGCTGATTCCCTACTCCGCACACAGACGAAGCAGGGAAGAGAAGAAATCTGGGCGCTGATCGACGAGCTTGGCGGTTTTGCAGAAGAGGCAGCTTCTGAGGAAGCAAAAAGCTGACATATAAGAGGAAAAATATATGGGAATTATCAAAGCTTTGAAGCTGGGATTTGACTATTTCAAATACGATGACGAGGGCAATGTGCAGGATACGCAGCGCGCAGTGGACAATGTGGATCTGGACATTGCAGCCGGTGAATTTGTGGCGATGCTGGGGCATAATGGTTCAGGAAAATCCACACTGGCAAAGCATATGAATGCACTTTTGCTGCCTTAAGAGGGGACGCTCTGGGTGGATGAAATGGACACCTCCAATGGAACCGGAGCTGTGGAAGATCCGGCAGAAAGCCGGGCATGGTCTTTCAGAATCCGGACAATCAGATCATCGGAACGGTGGTAGAAGAGGATGTCGGATTCGGCCCGGAAAACATGGGGGTTCCGACGGCGGAGATCTGGAAGAGGGTGGAGCGAAGTCTCGAAAAACAGGGATGACTGCTACCGGCACCATTCGCCAAACAAGCTTTCCGGAGGTCAGAAGCAGCGGGTGGCGATTGCCGGTGTTATGGCAATGAAGCCAAAATGCATTGTCATGGATGAGCCCACGGCCATGTTGGACCCCAACGGGCGAAGAAAAAGAAGTCCTGAGGCTGTGGGGAGCTGAACGCGCAGGAGCATGTGACGGTAATTCTGATCACGCATTACATGGAAGAGGTGATCCATGCAGACCGGGTATATGTCATGGACAGCGGAAAATAGTTTTGGATGGAACTCCCAAAGAAATTTTTTTCCCAGGTAGATATTCTGAAAAATACCGGCTGGATGTACCACAGGTGACATTCTGGCTCATGAACTCCGGGAACCAGGAGTGCAGATCCCGGAAGGAATTTTACAAAGGAAGAGTTGGTGAATGCCTTATGTCAATAGAATTAAAAAATGTAACTTATACCTACAGTCCGGGAACTGCCTATGAGCTCCATGCGCTGAAAGATATCAATCTTTCTATTCCGGACGGACAGTTTATCGGGAATTATCGGACATACAGGAAGTGGGAAATCTACACTGATCCAGCATTTCAATGCGCTGATCCGTCCCACTTCCGGTACGATCACTTATAATGGCGAGGATATCTGGGAGGAGAAATACGACCGTCGGGCACTCAGGAGTCAGGTTGGGCTGGTATTTCAGTATCCGGAGCATCAGCTTTTTGAAAATGACGTTTTGTCGGATGTGTGCTTCGGCCCCATGAATCAGGGACTTTCCAGAGAGGAAGCAGAAGTGGAGGCGAAAAAAGCGCTCCGTCAGGTTGGTTTTAAAGAAAAAACTATGGAAAATCTCCGTTTGAGCTTTCGGGGGACAGAAAAGCGTGTGGCGATTGCGGGAGTGCTTGCCATGAACCCCAAAAATCCTTTATTCTGGATGAGCCAACTGCGGGACTTGACCCAAGGGAAGGGACGAGATTCTGGATCAGATCGCGCTTCTTCACAAGGAGCGCGGCATTACCATTCTTCTGGTTTCCCACAGTATGGAAGATATTGCAAAATATGTGGAGCGCCTCATTGTGATGAACCGCGGCGAGGTGGCCTTTGATGATACGCCAAAGGCAGTGTTTGCCCATTTTGAGGAGCTTGAGAAAATGGGGCTGGCTGCGCCTCAGATCACGTATATCATGCATGCTCTGAAAGAACGGGGCTTTTGGTGGATGCGGAGGCAACGACAGTGGAGGAGGCAAAAAGAGAGCATACTCGCTGCTCTTGCCGCTGCAAATTCTCCTTTGCTTTTGAGGAAAGGAGGAGAACAGGATGCTTAGGGATATTACGCTGGGGCAGTTTTACCCGGCAAAATCCGTGCTGCACAGACTGGATCCACAGGACAAAATTTGTGGGCACGCTGATTTTTATCGTATCGGTGTTTTTTTTAATACCTTTCCCGGCTACGGAGTGGCGACTCTCTTTCTGGCGGGCATGATCGCTCTTTCCAAAGTTCCTGTGAAATTTATGTTCAAGGGACTGAAGGCAATCTTTATGATCCTTTTGATCACCGTGATTTTTAACATTGTGCTTACACCCGGTGAAGTGCTGTGGAGCTGGGGATTCCTCAAGATAACGAAAGAGGGTCTGGTTCTTGCCGGAAGAATGGCCATCCGCCTGACGTATCTGGTGATCGGTTCCTCGGTAATGACGCTTACCACCACGCCGAATCAGCTGACAGACGGTCTGGGCGGCTGCTGCGGCCGCTGAACAAGGTGCATGTGCCGGTGCACGAGATTGCCATGATGATGTCTATTGCGCTGCGTTTTATCCCAATCCTTATGGAGGAAACCGATAAGATCATGAAAGCACAGATTGCACGTGGCGCAGATTTTGAAACCGGAAATATAATTCAGAAGGCAAAAAATATGATTCCGCTTCTGGTTCCGCTGTTTATTTCTGCGTTCCGCCGTGCCAACGATTTGGCCATGGCTATGGAGGCGCGGTGCTATCACGGAGGAGACGACAGAACGCAGATGAAGCCGCTTCACTATGAAAAGAGAGACTATGTGGCTTATGGAATGCTGTTTGTCTATCTGGGAATCGCGATCGCGTTTCGGGTAATTGGAATCTGAGAGATTACGAAAGGACTTGTAGCGTATGAAACGAATCGGGCTTGTGGTAGCTTACGACGGCACAAATTATTGCGGGTGGCAGACGCAGCCCAACGGAATCACGGTGCAGGAGGTTTTGAACGAGCATCTTTCCCGGCTTTTGGGAGAGAAAATAGAAACCATCGGCGCCAGTCGTACCGATGCGGGAGTGCATGCCATGGGAAATGTGGCGGTGTTTGACACCAACACACGGATTCCCGGAGAAAAAAAATTTCCTATGCGCTGAACCAGAGTCTGCCGGAGGACATCCGGATTCAGCTTTCCGAGGAAGTGGAGCCGGATTTTCACCCCAGGTACTGTGACAGCGAGAAGACGTATCAATACCGTATCCTGAACCGGAAATTTCCCGTTCCCACGGAGCGGCTGTATTCCTATTTTTATCATTATAAGCTGGATGTGCAGAAAATGAGGGAGGCCACGTCCTATCTCATCGGAACGCATGATTTTGCCAGCTTCTGCGGAGCGAAGGCGCAGGTGAAAACGACCATCCGCACCATTACGGGAATGGACGTCTGGCGGGATGGAGATATGGTGACCATCGAGGTGAGAGGAACCGGCTTTCTTTACAATATGGTGCGCATTATTTCCGGAACCCTGATAGAGGTGGGAAACGGAAAATATCCGCCTGAGCGGGTAAAGGCGATTCTGGAGGCCTGCGACAGAGCGGCAGCAAGGTAGCCGACAGCGCCGGCGCAGGGGCTGACGCTGGTGGGGATTTCGTTTTATTAAACAGCAGCGCACGGGGCAGTCTGTGCAATCGTTCGCTGGAGTCCTTGCGCGGAAAAGTTGAATATTTTTGGGCTTTTTGCGAAAAAAATGGTTGACAGAAATTCCCTGCTATAATATAATATTTCAATGTGACGTAGTGCGAAAACACCCAAGCCAAAAGCCCCGGCAAAGGCGTTTTATCAGCGGTTTCGGACATTTCCGCGAATTCTCGCAACCACGTTCCAAAATTATTCATATTCGCGGGTTTCCGCGGTTGTACAAACTATTGCTGATAAATAACAGGAGGTAAAGCCATGCAGACTTATATGGCTAATCCAGATAAAATCGAAAGAAAATGGTATGTAGTTGACGCTGATGGATGTACTCTTGGCCGTCTGGCTTCCGGCATCGCAAGCGTATTAAGAGGAAAAAACAAACCGCAGTTCACTCCTCATGTGGACACCGGTGATTATGTTATCGTAGTGAACGCAGACAAGATCAAAGTGACCGGCAAGAAGCTGGAACAGAAGATCTACTACAGCCACTCCGACTATGTAGGGCGGAATGAAAGAGAACACATTAAAAGAAATGTTGGCTAAGAAGCCGGAGAAGGTTGTGGAGCTGGCTGTTAAGGGAATGCTTCCCAAAGGACCCCTTGGGAAGATCCATGTACAAGAAACTTTTCGTATATGCGGACCGGGAACACAAGCATGAAGCTCAGAAACCAGAAGTCTTTAACATTTTAATAGGAGGTAGAAAACATTGGCTAGCACAAAATTCTACGGAACAGGAAGAAGAAAAAAATCAATCGCAAGAGTTTATCTTGTACCTGGAACTGGTAAGATCACAATCAATAAAAGAAGCATCGACGAGTACTTCGGTCTGGAAACTCTGAAAGTTATCGTTCGTCAGCCACTGACAGCTACGGAAACAGACGGCAAATTTGACGTTCTGGTTAACGTAAAGGGCGGCGGATACACAGGTCAGGCTGGCGCCATCAGACACGGTATCGCAAGAGCACCCTTGAGGCAGACAACGATTACAGACCGGTTCTCAAGGCTGCTGGTTTCCTGACTCGTGATCCGAGAATGAAAGAACGTAAGAAATACGGTCTCAAGGCTGCCCGTCGCGCGCCTCAGTTCAGCAAGAGATAATCTGCTGTTCAAACCGTATCAAAATGGTTCAAAAACCCCGGAAAATCAAGGCTTTCCGGGGTTTTACTATATCGGCTCTTTGTCAAAGTTGGGGTGGGATTCTTTTGAATCCTGCCCTATTACTGCATACTTTTGAGCCTTTTTACGTTTTTAAGTTCTATACTTATATTTGGGCATGAAAATAAACCTTAATTGCCAGTCTTGTTTATAAGTTTCTATTTAATTTGTACTATGTAAGATCCTGGTACGGAAACGTTCAAAGTTTTGAATCCCATAGGATGTCCTTTTCAGCACGTTTGATCTTATTATTAAAACCTTTGTTGTCCCATTTACTGATTCCGTATTTAAAAGCATTTAATATTTCTTTTGACCAACGGCGGTATGTGTCAGCACATTTTCAAATTCCTTTAAGCCGGAAGATTCCGCAATCTTTATCCAGTCATGGAAATCCCTTGCGCTGCCGAGAGTATCTGATATCCTGACAGATTTCATAAAATTTTTCCTTCAGCCAGTGTTTCAACGCAGATCGTCATTATACAGAAGCATCAGATCACATAATTCTTTTGTTTTTCTCTTTCAGTTTATGATATCTTGTCAGGAAAAGTTTATGGCTGCGCTTATAATTTTACCATACGCATAGTGATGGTCATGGTCTTTTGCAGACGTTTGCGTACCTTCTCCATTGCCCAGGTGACCTGCCGGTTAAAATTTTCAATGCAGACTTTGCATTCGGAAAAAAGTATGGGCAAGTAATCCACGTAGGGCTTTTAAACATATCACAGACGAAATACTTTACTCTGAGCCGCTGAGCCCGGTCGATTTAATAAAATAGGAAGCAAGATGGGACTGTGTACGGTCAGGAAGAATATCCATAATGGAATGATCCAGTTTTTTACAAGAATTCATTGATATTTACCTGTGCGGGCATTTCCTTTGAATTCATCGATAGAAACAGCTTCTTTTAAAGGTGGACAGGAATAGTGGATACTTCAAGTATTCTGCAGACAGTTGTGACAGAAACATTGGAAGCTTTGGCTACCGATTTTAAACTGACAGTTTCATGCAGAAGATCCGCTATTTTCCATGTTAAGCCGTTTTGTCCGATGCAGATATCTGGGAAGGAACTCATAGGACTCATAGAATTTGGATTAAGTTTCCGCAAGAACATACGTAACGTCGTTTATGAAGGACAAGATAGCAGTTTTTTAGCTGAAAGGGTAAACCCTTTGATGGTCTGCCAACGATAATCGTGAATCTTAGCAGTGGAGTTCCCACAGACTGGACAAATTTGTGGTCTAGGTTTGGTGTCCTTAAAAAATTTCACATACTTATCTGCATGAACCGTTTTTGTAAGAATAACATCTTCTAAATCAAGGAAATCTTTTTGATATAATTAGGGAGCATTTATTTGCACCTCCGAGTGGTTTGTTTGCTAGGGCAGTTTGGCATAGTTTGAGCTAATTTGAATAATTGAATATGAATTTGATACAGCACTCAGATCATAAAATGACTGGGTGCTTTTTTCATTTCAGGAACTCGTATTCCGGCGATAGAAAGAGCCGTCACTTCACTTTTTATTTTGGAGTGGCGGCTTTTTCTATTTCCAGAAGCAACAGCAACAATTAGAAATGAGGTGAAGTTAATGAACACGCAAATCATCGCCATTGCCAACCAGAAAGGCGGCGTTGGCAAGACACCACCTGTGCCAACTTGGGAATCGGGCTGGCGCAGGCCGGAAAGAAAGTTCTTCTGATCGACGGGGACCCACAAGGGAGCCTGACGATCAGCTTGGGCCATCCACAGCCGGACAAGCTGCCCTTTACGTTGTCAGACGCTATGGGACGCATCTTGATGGATGAGCCGCTCCGTCCCGGCGAGGGTATCCTGCACCACCCTGAGGGCGTAGACCTGATGCCTGCGGACATCCAGTTATCCGGTATGGAGGTATCTCTGGTAAACGCCATGAGTCGCGAGACTATCTTGCGGCAATATCTGGACACGCTGAAGGGGCAATACTCCCATATCCTCATCGACTGCCAGCCCTCCCTGGGCATGCTCACAGTCAATGCGCTGGCCGCTGCGAACAGGATCATAATTCCCGTTCAGGCGGAGTATCTGCCCGCAAAAGGGCTGGAACAGCTGCTCTCCACGGTAAACAAGGTAAAGCGGCAGATCAACCCAAAGCTTCAGATAGACGGTATCCTGCTGACGATGGTGGACAGCCGAACCAACTTTGCCAAAGAGATCTCCGCTCTCCTGCGGGAGACCTATGGCAGCAAGATCAAAGTATTCGGCACAGAGATCCCCCACTCTGTTCGGGCTAAGGAAATCAGCGCCGAGGGAAAAAGCATTTTTGCCCACGATCCCGGCGGCAAGGTGGCGGAGGGCTACAAAAATCTGACGAAGGAGGTGTTGAAACTTGAAAAGCAGCGCGAAAAAAATAGAGCTGGCCTCGGTAGATGATTTGTTCTCCACCGAAGAAGGCCGCCAGGATGCAAAGCTGGAAAAGATTCAGGAAATTCCGTTGTCTGAACTGCATCCCTTCAAGAATCACCCATTCAAAGTCAAGGATGACGAAGCCATGATGGAGACCGCTGACAGTATCAAGCAGTATGGCGTTCTGGTTCCGGCCATTGCCCGACCGGACCCGGAGGGCGGCTATGAGCTGGTAGCCGGACACAGGCGGCACAGAGCCAGTGAGCTGGCAGGCAAGGAGACCATGCCGGTCATTGTTCGGGATTTGGATGATGATGCCGCTACGATCATTATGGTTGACAGCAATTTGCAGCGAGAAAGCTTGCTCCCAAGCGAAAGAGCATTTGCTTATAAGATGAAGCTGGATGCCATGAAAAGACAGGCTGGCAGACCGAGTAAAGAAAATTGTGTCCCAAGTTGGGAACGATTTTGGGAAGAAGTCCAGTGAGATTTTGGCAGAGCAAGTAGGTCAGAGTAAAAACCAGATTTTTCGCTATATCCGTCTGACAGAGCTAATTCCTGAATTGATGGATATGGTGGATGAAAAGAAGATTGCCCTGAACCCTGCCTATGAGCTGTCCTTTCTCAAAAAGGAGGAACAGGTAGACCTGCTGGATGCCATGGACAGCGAACAGGCTACCCCTTCTCTTTCCCAAGCCCAGCGGCTCAAGAAATACAGTCAGGAGGGGCATCTGACCCTCGATATGATGCGTGTCATCATGGGTGAGGAAAAGAAAAGTGATCTGGACCGAGTGACATTTACCTCTGACACTTTGCGGAAGTATTTCCCCAAAGCTATACGCCCCAGCGGATGCAGGAAACCATCATCAAGCTGCTGGAGGCATGGCAGAAAAAGCGTCAGAGAGACCAGGAACGATGAAAGGAGCCGCCTATGAGGGATATTTCAGCCCGTGAGCTGAAAGGACACAACATTCTCGCCGTAGAGAGGTTTTGGGATAACACCCGCTGGATGATCGAGTTTTCCATCCTGCGTCCCGGCACTACTTACGGAAGGCACGGAGATGAAATGCGGCTGTTTTTGACAGAGGACGGGTATCAGACCGCCCTGCAAAGTCAGCAGCGCCGGGAGATCAACATCAAAAGGTGCGCCCGTGTAATTGAGGGTCATGTCCTGGATGTAAAGAAAAAACGGAGAAAATAAGATGTTTAGAGAAAAAGAAATTTGCAATGCCATCAGGACGGCGTATCTTTATCTTTTCCCCGACAAAAAGGAGCGGAAAAGGGCGCTCTCCAGATTGAACATGGAACTTGTGGCGCAGTCTGTCCGCTATCGTGGGGAAAGTATTCTTGCTTACCAGACCGCGGGAAACCATGAGTGTTCCCTGAACTACTATGGGCCGGAGTTGTTTCCACAGCGGGGATTTTGCATTTACCAAAAAACTATCCAGAGTCATTCTACGCAGGTGGATGCTTCTTGCATCCGGGAACTATGGCTCTTGGAGGACGGGCGGTTTGTGGATGTCTCCTGCGTGAATACGAAATATCGTTCGGCGTATGAAAGGTTTTCTACCTGTTAACGTACTATCCATCATATCGTCAGGGAGCGGGACTGGCAGGACTATCCAGCGGAGGAGGTTGCCGACGCCTTTGAGGACATCAGCCGCTATCCCTTTGATGGGAGACCAGGAGTTTTCTATGAAGTTTAAGCCGCGTCTTTACTGACAGCGGCTTTTGTTATTTTCTGACCACAGGAAGGAGTGAAGTGAATGGCAGTCTACCGCGTACAACGGACACGCGATTACACCGTTATGTCAAATTATCATCTGAAGGATAAGGGGCTGACCTTAAAGTCTAAGGGTCTGCTCTCCATGATCCTGTCGCTCCCAGAGGAGTGGAATTACACTACAAGAGGGCTTGCTTCCATCTGTAAGGAGGGTGTGGACGCCATTGGCTCTGCGCTCAAAGAGTTGGAAACAGCTGGCTATATTGTCCGCAGGCAGCTTCGCGGTGCGAATGGCCGTATTACTGATACCGAGTACATCATTTATGAGCAGCCACAGCCAAAGAAGCTGGATATGCTGCCGTCAGATGTGGTTTCACCAGATACGGAAAACCCGGATATGGTAAAACCGGATACGGAAAAGCCCGCAGAATTAAATATAGAGAAATCAAATACTCAAAAACAAAATATTTATGGATCAAGTACCGATTCCATTTCCTGCCGGGGGATTGCGCGGCAGATTGTCTGCCGGAACGGAAAGGAAGGGATGCGATGTCACTGTCACAGAGATAGAGAGTTATCGGGAATTGATTCAGGAGAATATCGAGTATGACTGTCTGAAGCAGCGTTATCCTCTCTACCTGGATGACCTGAATGAGATCGTAGAGCTGTTGGTAGAAACGGTCTGTGCCAAACGAAAGACCACCCGAATCTCTGGGGCAGACTTCCCTCACGAGATCGTGCGTTCCCGTTTTTGAAGCTGGACAGCTCCCATATCGAGTTTGTCATGGACTGTCTGCAAAAGAACACCACCCAGGTACGCAACATGAAGCAGTACCTGCTTGCGGTGTTGTTCAATGCGCCTACCTGATTACCGGACTTATTTTAAGCATTGAACTGACCAAAGTGGGCGTAGGTAAACGGAAGTGACGGAAGATTTTTGTGTTTTTATATCCACAATAAACGGCATCTGGAGCGTTGGAAGGAGGAACTGGAATGAAGATTTTGAAATGCCTGCTGATGATTTAACTGCACCGGTCATTTTCAACAGCAACACTTTTGTCTGGGAATGCACGGTGCTGATCTACATATCTAAACTGGTTCTTGGTCTGCTCAGTATGGTAATTGTTTCTCATACCAGATCCTAATTCATATTACCTATTCCCCGCAGAATACCTTTGATTTTGCTGGTTTTGGCATTTGATTAAAAGAAGACAACTGCCGCTGTCCATGCGGTTTGCGTTTTCCGGGAAAGGTGCAGATCCTTCTCAATGACAAATTTTGGGAACCCGCTGGAATAATCACGGTGAGCCAGACTTTGAAAATCTCAGCAACGGTGTACAAAGGGAACATAATAAAAAACTTAATAATGGACTGCCAATCTTACACAAAGTACCGCCCAAACGAGACTACGGGCGGTATTTTTGTATAAAAACCGGTGTTCCGATGAAATCGTCATCAGCTGCGATCATCAAAGGTGTAAGAAATAATCCATATCCAAAGATCCTAATTCATCGGCAAGTCCTATTTCGCGGAATACCTTGCCTTCTGGAGGATTTTGGAATACTGTTCAAAGAAGACAACTGCAAAGCACCATGTCCATGAGAGCGGTTTGCGTTTTCCGTGTAAAGGCGATCCTTCTCAATGACAAATTTTGCAATGTACAGGAGACCGTGGAATAATCACGGTGAGCAGCAGACTGTTGGGAAAATCTCACGCAAGACTCTTCTCTGGCGCTGATACTTTGAATCCCTTCCTGAACAAATGGGTCGCTGAGATGTTTTTGTCCAAAGGCAATCAGCCGGTCATATCCAGAAGATTGAAGGATGATTACATCCCGGTCATCGTAACGATCCAGATTTTCAACCCGGAAGATGGCTCTGTGAAGGACAGACTGGTCAGTTTTTGATGTCTGAAGGACATATATTTTCCAAATAACGAATAGCTGCAAGGGTTTTTCCTCGATTTGCCGTTCTTCATCCTTAAAATAAGTCCTGCGCTGTGAAGAAGTTTTTCTTCATCGGTCATAGAAAATTTCACCAGGGATGATTGCGATTGCGGCTGGTGGTCATGGCTCTTGCCACGATCCAGCAAATCAGAGCGCAGTCACTCAGCTGGAAGCGGGTAACTTTATTGACAAAGTAGCTGCCGCTTTTCCGTGCATACAGTTGGTACACCATATCCGAGTTGTCTGTAATATCAATATCGGAATCGTGGTTTCGATCAAAGATCCGTTTCCTCGATGGCGGCAGACCTGGCTGCTGACAGGTACTTGAATTACCAAAAGTATCTGGCCATCTTCGGAAATGAGACAATGGATACAGCGGGGAGATTTTAAATCCCTGCCGTATGGAGAATAGAGATAAAGCCGGAAGTAAAGAGTTCGGTTTTGCGGTCTTTATGGAACATGCGTGTGACAACATTCTTGACAGAAGAAAAGCATCAGGGCAAAAAGAGCTCGGTCATTTTTACTCCCAGGATAATCGTAACCACCATCTCGGTTGGAAAATGAGCAAACAGTATCATACATCTTTCTGTGATGTCATCAGTGGATTTTTGAACAAAACCTGGAATGTTCTCTCCACCGTGAATTAGTTTCCGCAGGAAGTTCGGCTATACAATGGTGCCACAAAGGGAACATAATAAAAACTAATAATGGACTGCCAATGTTGAATATAAAATTTCCGCAAAATGGTCAAAACGAGATTTTTTACGTAAAATATTTTGAGTATCTTATGGAGAAAAGAAAAAAGGAACTAACCCCTCAAGAGTGGGGGCTTGACTGAAAAGTTGAGCCCCTTTTTTTACTTTATAGGAAAGTTCGACTTCCGTCGGACTTTTGAATGAAAATAGCCCGCACAAAGGCGGGCAAAGGAAATAGACGGTTTGAGTTTAGAAGATATAAAAACCTTCTTCGCCGAAATCGTCATCGTCGATATCATCAAATTCGTGTAAGAAATAATCCATATCCAAAAGGTCCTCATCACTCATGTCGCGGACTTCGTCAGAAGTCATGCCTTCTGGAGGATTTTTAATATACTGTTCCCGAAGTTCCTTTGCAAGTTCTGCCTCAGTGATCCGTTTCATAGTGATAGCCTCCATTTCCATATTAGATACGTTGATTGTACCATGTAGCAGGAGACTGTGGAAGAGAAGAAGGAGAGGCAGGAGAACGGCATCGGTGCTTACGCATCACTCTTTCATATAATTCATGCAAAGGAACAGGTTTATGGTTGAAATATAACTCAAGGAAAAGCATAGTTGTACCACAAGAAGGGCATTTTAGAGGATCATAACCAAAAGTATGAAGGATAGAATCTCGCCACCGATTAAAGGAAAGGGATATTTTGTGCTTTTCCCTGGAGATTGCTCTGTGAAGAGACTGGTCAGATTTACGATGTCTGGCATATATGCCGTAATAACGAATCATCTTGAAATGTTTTTCAGGGATATGCTGAGTAAGTCGTGCCATGAAATCAAGAACAGGGAGAGTTTCAGTGACCAGTTTTTCGTCTTCATGACGATTATAGTGAAAAGTAACAAATTCACCATCGTAAGAATCAATACGAGAAGTTGAAATAACGGGTCTGCCAAGATAACGGCCAATGTACTTAATCACATGAGAGGGGTTGCATTTATTGGGCATAGCTCGAACATAAAAACCATTTTTATGTTCGGTGTAGATAGAAGCCTTAAGTTTTTTTAAAGGAGTCACCGAGCTTAGAATATAACTCGTTCAAAAGAGCTGTTTGGAACGAATCGCGCAAAAAGCCTGTAATTGAAATGTTTTTGTGACGCCAATGAAGAGAATTCCCAATGCCACCTTCGGAAATGAGACAATGGATATGGGGATTCCACTTTTAAATCCCTGCCAAAGGTATGGAGAACACAGATAAAGCCGGGAGTAAAGAGTTCGGTTTTGTTATCTTTATGGAACATGCGTGTGACAACATTGTTGACAGAAGAAAAAGGCAGTTTAAAAGAGAACGGTCATTAAGAAAAAGAGGACGTAGTTCTCGTGCAATGGTAAAGACACAGTGTCGATGCTGGACATTGAGGATCTTAAAGGACATAGAAGTAGTTCTGTCGATGGAATACATGTTGCCGCAGGTAGGACAAAACCTGGAATGACAGCGGAAAGGAACATATTTGAAATTTCCGCAGGAAGGGCAGGTATACATGGCGCCACCAAAAGAAGGATCGCCACAATTGATCATTTTTCTACATTTTCGATGACGGAGTCACGAGGATGTTGAATATAAATCATTTCCTCAAAATGGTCTTTAAAAATTTTTTGTAAAATATTCATGAGACTATTATGAGGGAAAATGAGAAAAAAAGAACCCCCTAACCCCTCAAGAGTGAGGGGAAGGGGAGTTGAAGTGTCGTAGACACTTTTTATTCAAAATGAACTGTGATATACTTTTGTTTTTTGCTCTTGGGTTTATCAGGAATCATCCTTTCTGATTGCCCGGATTCTAAAAGCAGTTGATATGCTTCAAGGTGAAATTTCTTAGATCTTTGAAGCCATAAAATGCGGCAAGCTCTTTCTGTGATTTTGGTGTTGTGCAGAAAGCCAAAATCTGTTTAGATACTGTTGATAGTTCAGCATCTTGGTGGGTAACTTGGTGGATGTCACCCTCTAAGTTGTGGAGACTAACCTTTTCAACAGCGATTGGTATCAGTGGAACGATGGTGCTGTAATTGATTTTAGAGTTTTTATTGATTCCGTGGTATAATATTTTAATAGTACCCACAGTGGGAGGGTGCAAAATGAACAGCCGACATCCCGCCGGACACCCAATTTTTCAGGTCACCAAAACGCATGATATGTTCGACTCTGTGCATACTCGGAAACTTCCCGGTAATGCCCGCGTAGAGGCAAAATCCCAAATAAGCCAGAGCCAGAAGCGCCCCGATCAGCTTCAAAATTGTTTTTGTTTTTCCTGAAAGTTTTCGTCCTTCTCCATCTTCGTCGTTTTCCAATAAAATCCCTGTTCCTGTGCCAATTTATTCTTCCGTATCCCAAACAAAGCTATCTGCCATGTCCCTGGCGGCCTGTTCCGTGGTTTCTGATCCGCTGAAATTTGTAAGCTGGATCAGGCAGAACCCGTAATCCTTTACAATATAGTATTGCGTGGTGACAATATCGCCCTCGTCGATAGTAAAGATATACAGCAATCTCCCTGCTCGGTATAGGTTCCATCCCCGTTCAGCTGTGCTTCAATACCATCCAGTTGCATCAAAATCTGTTGAACAATCGCATCCCGGAACTGTTCATGCTCCTCCAGACGATAGTTGTTCTTTCCTGCATGGATGGAGATGTTGTCCGGCTTTTCATCATTTTCGCGGCCTTCCTCTATATAGAAAATCTGCGAATTAGTAGAATGCTTCTCAGATTTCTCCCATCCCTCCGGGACGGTATAACTTCCGGGAATCGCATGATATTCAGATGATATTTCAGTTTCGAAGAAGAAGATTCCTGCTGATCCGCCACAGATTCATCAGAGGGAGATTGTGGCGATGAAGCCCCATTCTTGCCGCATCCAGCAAGGAGCAGCACCATAGTTAATAGCACAATTAAGATTTTTTTTCATTCTCTGATTCCTCTCACTTTATAATACTGGTTATCCGAGTTTGGAAACAATCTGGCAGAACATCTCAACATTTTCTTTCTGCCCCTGAATATCAGAGCCAATCGCATTGTTCATCAAAGAAATTTTCATTTTTTCTTTTCCAAAATGCAGCATTACGACTTTTCTTCCGGGCAGCAGCCCACCCTTGACTTCTGCCTTTGTTATGCTGCTTAAAGGCAGAAGCCGGTTTTCAATTTTTGAGACATTGACGGAATTTACAATGACCATATTCAGGTGTTTCTCGGTAACTCCCAGATAGCAGTAAGCATTGCTCAGTGCGCCCAATGCAGCGGCAGCGCCCCCCGTCAGTGTAGAAAGTCCGCCGATCAGTGCATAGGTATCAGCCCCGGCCATGATGACCGCCCATAACTTGCACTGATAGGCTTCGTTTTCGTTCAAAATGGCTTCTAGCATTTCATTTTTATCTTTTTCATTCATTGTAAGCATAATTATTCCTCCTAATTATTGTTTTAAGCTGAGAACGCCGGATGCAATCCTTTGATATGTGCACCCGGCGTTCAGAAGCATTAATCTGCTTTCAGATTTTCGTCCAGAATCACCAGTTCGCCGTTGCGTTCAATGATACCAGGCTGAACCACGACGATTTTCAGACCTTCCTGCAATTCCAGACACTGTGAAGCATAACCCCAAACCTTGACCTGATCGCCTTCCTCAAGCTCAATGGCAGTGCTTACAGTACCATCTTCATTCAAAAGCTGGTTGGCAATACAGTAAAGCTGGCCGGTTGTATCCTCTGCGATGTGAGAGATACATCCGGAGAGAGCGGCGTACCGGCAATAGCCTTATATTCACCAACTTCTTCGCTCCAGACGGTACCTTCACTGTAAAATCCAACGGCCATATTTTCTTCGTATCCCTCGATGATCGCATTAAAATCCTGAGCATACGGCTCCATCTCAGCTTCTGTAGTATCCCTGTAAGCGGAAATCTTTTCATTAGATGCCTGTTCTTTTACCTCTTGCGGCTGATAATCCTTGTATTCAAAAACATTGTCCGAAGCAAGCGTGATTGCTGTGTAGTCATCATCCAGCATGACTTTATAAACAGCAATTTCATCATCATCAACAGTACGATTGATGTCGATATTTCCTGCGGAATTCAGTTCATATCCGTCTACACCTTCCAGCGCCTTTTGTAAAGCTTCGTTGGACATCGCACAGTTGATCCCATTGAGCGTTACAAAGAAATCAGGATTTGGTTGATCCTTATCGGCAGAGTATTCCAGTTCTACCACCGTTCCGCCCTCAGCAGGCTTGCATGGCTCTGTCCCGGCATTTACGATTGCAACATCCATTTCCTGATCGTCTTTGGAAAGTTCCCCATAAATACGCTCGCCGGGTTGCAGAGAAACCTCTGCTGCATCATATTCTTCCGTTTCCAAACTCCAGCCGGCTTGTATCAGCTGGGAAGTTTCCAAAGGAAGTGTGTAGTAAGTGCCATCCAGTACGAACTCAGGTGTCCCGTCATTCTTCAGCTGAGACAGAATGGCCTCATCCGTACAGCCTTTATCGCTGCCCGCAGCTGCCGGAGCTGATGTCTGAGGTTTTGAGCCGCATCCGGCCAGCATACCGCATACCAGCACACATCCTGTTAGTAAAGCAATCCATTGTTTTTTTCATAAGCATAAATCCTTTCTGCGCTTCTATCAAATTTGTTTTATGTATGAGCAAGTCATATCCTATATAAATGGTGATTATACTCCGATCAGCGTCATGACTACATAGAGTACGATCAGCAGGAGCGCAAGACACATTGCACAGAAAACGGCAATTGTCGTTTTGACCCTGTGCCGCTCCTTTAATGTCAGAACCATCATTGCAAGTACATCAAAGGAAAAGAAGAACTGGCAGATTCCAGCTAAAACCGCCAACCATTTCGGATGTACGCCGTCTTTGCATGACTTTATCAGATAAGCGATCGCGTAGGGAGCTGCCCCTAATAGAATCCCGTATCCAAAAATCAAAAAAACAATAGTTACCAGTCCAAACAACGCCATCAGCGGCAATGGGAAGAATGCCATCAGCGTTACATATACGGTGATGCTCCCTCCGATCAGGTAGAACGGGATCAGTCCATACTTGATGATCAAAGTGCAGTTCAGCAATGTTTTTCTCGACCACTTTCTTCCTACGGTCAGCACAACAATCAAATTGGCGATCCCCATGATAAAGGGCAGAAGGATCGATACTATCTGCAATGTGATCGCATTGCCAAAATGGACTGCCAAAAGAAAGAAGGTATACGACACAATTACATAGAGTACCGGGAGGATATAAGTCATTTAGCAGCCTCCTTTCTGCGCCGGATCAACCAGAGAATCAGCCAGATCAAGCAGACTGGGAATGAGAACAAACCCAAAATAAAAAGTCCGGCTCCAACCGACCCGAGTATTGAGTCCCCGGTGGCTATATTGCTGATGATTCCGAACAGTGCCAGACCAACGCTGAAAGAGAGCCAGCAAAAGAAAGCATATTTACTCTCTTTGGCGCTTGCAGGGATTCTTGATTCTCCCTTTTTTATTTCCAAGCTGGGTTTTTAGCTCTTCACTTAGAAGTCGCTCCTGTTCCTCTAATTTGTGTCTCCGATTGCTCTTGCGTAATCGCCCCGGAGCAGGTGATACCCTATTTTATCCTGCGTAGTTTTGGCTCGATGCAAAGCATGATTTTGAATCCTAAATTACTGATCGTTGATGATGAACGCGGTATTGTTGATATGATACAGAGTTATTTTCAAACACAATATGATATTCTGACTGCTTATAGCGGACAAGAAGCGCTCAAAAAAGTAGCTTGCAAACCAGACTTAATTTTAATGGACATCAATATGCCGGGAATGGATGGTCTGACTGTATGCCAACGGATACGGGA
>VOFE01001416.1_pt1 | contig 45602 bp, 63 predicted proteins | sample 5384071 | NCBI WGS metagenome assembly VOFE01 (sample SAMN12384724, study PRJNA508395) | human gut metagenome | isolation source: healthy gut D | host: Homo sapiens
CCTGAAATCTGCCGCCAGACACACTGCTTGCCTTTTGCTGTTACGGGCCAAACGGCAACTTTCCCTTGTGGAGCGATAGAGTAGTCATATGGAAAATCAGCTTTCTCTCCGGTGTATGAGCCGTCATCAATTTGCTCTTGTAATGATTTTCCTACACCAGCAAATACACCATTTTCGTCTATAAAAATTGGATATGTCTGATTTGGACGTTGTGTCTTGTCGAACGTACTCAGTGTAAGCCCCTCGAATGGCGTTCTGTTATTCCCGCCACAAAAATCAAGTGCGTTTGCGTGAAAGTCCGCAGGCACAACAAAAACCAGATACTCTTGCACATAGTTAAAACCGCCTGATGGTTTCCCACCAGAAGTTTGTACTGTGACAGTCACAATCTGCTTTGTCCCAAAAATCTCTCGCAAGAGATTTACAAGATTATGTAGTTCATGGTAGCTGATGCTTATAATTAAGCATCCATCATCCGCCAGCAGCTTTTGCAGCAGCTTCAAGCGCGGATACATCATGCACAGCCACTTGTCGTGGCGGGTCAAGTCCTCGCCCTCTTTGCCGACGACCTCGCCCAGCCATTTCTTGATCTTGGGGTCGTTGACGTTATCGTTATTTGAATCTATGACGAAATAGGAGGGTATGTTTTATATGGATACTGGAACATTCGCTCAAAATCAAGGGATGTCCAGCGCGACCACACCTTGTGTGGGGCCGGTTGCCGGAAGTTCCGCACCGGATGTCTCTTCCTTTACCAGTACCGGGCAACCAAACTTGCCAACTCTGGAAGAAATCGCTTCTTATAATGTGATGAATGCATATCAGAGGCAATTACAGAGGGAACAACTACAAAAATACAGATAATAGCCCACTGCGGGACTATGCTGTGGAAAACCAACATGTCGGTACACCGTGGCCGCCATTGTCAGACCGCTGGGAGAGCCGTAACAACATTGCGCAGGAGCGCCCACAGATAGCAGTGCCATTGCTCAGAGCGGCGCAACTGGCGGCTCATTGGCGCCGATTACTCCCTACGACGCAACCGCCTTCCATACCAGCGGAAAGCTTACAATATATGAATGGCTTTTGCGTACGCAGATTGGCCGGCCAGTACAGGTTGAATTTCTGGTGGGAACCAATAATATGGTTACTCGTTCCGGAATCCTTTTGGCGGTAGGTGCAAACTTTATTCTCATTAATGAGGCTGAGACGGACGACATCCTGGCATGCGATTTTACAACATCAAGTTTATTCGGTTTTACTACTAATTTATCCCTCTATAAAGGCGGTGCGGAACACTCACACCGCCTTTTATAATACGGATACCGTGCGAAAGAAGTACCCTTGTAGGTTTCCGATACGATGAAAGAAAAAGCCATGATTATCCCGCGGCTACCGTTTGCGCTGAAGCTGCCTCAGGCGGAAGCTCTACAGCGGAAGCGTCATTGCAATGCGTAAGGCTCCCTTCTATGGTACACTTTGGACACGGAAACCTTTACACTGTCGCCACTGATTTTATTAAATACAGTATTGAGCGCCTCTGTAGTATCCAATTCCATACGAACAGGAAGCCCGGTTTCCTGTTCCAGATAACAATAGCCATAAACCGCCGGTACACTGTCCAAAAGCTCCTGCACCAATGTTTGAGACCCATCCCCCATTCCACTGGCAGATACAGTAGCCTCAATGGAACTCCGAAAATTTCTGCCGGAAAAGTCACCTCTAATTTGTAGGTTGCCACACCAAGTCCACTTCTTCCTCCCGAACCAGGTGCGGTTCAGCAGCCTGCTTCAACAACCGCAGACACTCGATCTGTTCCAGAGGGGTGGTGTTCAGATTTTCAGCAGGAGTGCGGAGCCATCCATCCTCAGATTCAGCGTAAAACCAGCAAGCGCTGTCCTCGGCCACTGTATACGTTACAATTGGCGCACCAGTCCCACATCCTGCGTACTTTTTAAAACGAAATGGATCGGCAAAATATATGGAGAAACCTCGGAATGAAAAGTTTGTTTTGTACCGCCCACAGAAAACTCCAGGTCGCTTGAAAGCGGCTTTCACAACTTTCAAGGGCATTTGCCTGCGACATAGCCTCCCGAAAGAGGACGTCTGGGTCAAGTTGCCCTTGGAGGAACAGGCCATTACATAAAAGAGCAAAACAGAGAATCAGAGCGGCTATGCCTCGAATCCAATTTCTTTTCATGATTGACTTCCTTTCGAAACACTGGAAAGAGGAGAAATCGCTTTCTAAACAGATTTACCACCATAGTAGCAAACAATTTGTAAATTCAAGACAAATCGTGTCGTGAACTTGACATAAAACCCTTTGAAGGGTATCATGTATTGTATATAAGTATGGGGTTTTAATCGAAGCTTCCGCGTAGTAGGGAGATTGCCCAGAACAGGAACGGCCATAGAGGCCGAACGGTGTTTGGATAGAAAAGGGGTTTTTGTTGTCGAATCGAGTCAAGGAAGCGGCCATGGAAATGGCTTCGCTCTCTGTGTATAAAGGGATCTTAAACCGGACGGTTCCAAAGGCGTTCTACCGGCTGCTGTGGGAGGCGGAAGGCGGTTCCCTTGGAATCGTTTCTAAATGCGTGGGGCGATTTTTTGCTGTATTGTGTATGCGTGGGTACAGTGAAAACCTTGCAGGATGCATCACGGGGACCGCTTTGTTTGATGAGAACGCCTTTTCTTTGGCCGCCGCCGCCGGGAACTGCCGTACTTCCGGAAGGAATGCGCTGTGCAGTGAAGCGAGATTTGGCTGTGATCCGGAAGGCGGCGACTCTCACACCCAAAGAGATCCGGGAGAGTTGTGCATTTGCAAAGGAGATTGCGGGGATGCAGCTCCCCGAATGGAATATAGGCGAACCTGTTGCAGTGCTCGATGGCGAACTCGACCATTGCATTACGAAAATGGCAGCGTACTATCGCTCCAATGGATGCGGAATGTATGCGCGCTACCGTGCCTTTATTTGGCGAGACCACCGCATCCAGCCTGTGGCTTATCCGGACAAGCAGCGCCTGGCCGATCTCTCAAGGGATATGAGATCCAGCGCAAATTGGCGATTGATAATACATTGGCCTTTTGCAAGGGCTTCCTGCAAACAACTGCCTGTTGTATGGGGATCGCGGTACGGGGAAATCTTCCACGGTCAAGGCGATGCTCAACGAATTCTATCCGCAGGGATTGCGTGTAATTGAAATTCCCAAGGAAGCGTTGATGGATTTCCCAGCGTTGGTGGACCAAATTGCATCGGTTCCGCTAAAATTTATCATCTTTATTGATGATCTATCCTTTTCCCAGCAAGACGACACCTATGCCGCATTGAAGCTGTGTTAGAGGGCGGTTTTGGCTGCCGGCCGCAAAACGCGCTTATTTATGCGACTTCAATCGCCGCCATCTGTTGCGGGAAAGTTTTCCGATCGGGAGGGGACGAAATCCACCTGGGTGATACCATCCAGGAGAGCATGTCGCTGGCAGACCGCTTTGGATTGTCCATCCAATTTTCTCTCCCGGATAAAGTGCATTTCTTGGATTGTGGAGCTTTTGGCACGCCAGCGCGAGCTGGACGAATACCTCCCAGAGATCAGGGCGGGGGGCGGAACGCTGGGCGATCGCCCGCAGTGGCCGTTCACCGCGCTGCGCAAACAATATATCGACGACGCGGAAGCGCGCATCCGGCGTGGACAGCCGCTCGATTGACACAGGACGGAAGGGAGACAAGTCTTATGTTGAAAAGATCATTTGCAGCGCTGTTGGGCGTGTTATTGATGATTGGGGCTTGCTTGGGCTGTGGACCACAAGGGGACATCAGTTCTGGCGTAGCAGAGAGGACTTTCAGTTACCGTCAATGAAGTGACCATTCAAGACGAGCCCGAAGGGCGTTGTGGTGCTTTCACCCAATCTGGCAGAGGTGATTCTAGCGCTCGGCTATGAGATGCAGCTCTGTGGAAAGGGCGCGGCATGTACGGAGGAAGATCTCTCGGTACTTCCGGACATGACGATGGATGACCCACAGTCCATACTAGGGGTTGGGGGCGGATTTGGTACTCACGGAGCAATCTCCGACCGAAGAGCAAAAGAAAGGGCTGAACGATGCGGAGTGGAGATGTTGCCGCCATCGCGCCAGCAGCGAGCCGCGAGGCTTTGCCCGCCTGTATCGGGAGGTTGGCGCTTCTATTATGGGCGTGAAAGATATGAGCGGGGAGAAAAGATTGCCGAGGGGATTTTCCAGTACCATCGACGACATCAGCCGCCAGATTCCCCAGACGGATACGCCCGGTTTCCGTCTGTTATCTTTATGATGGAAGGCGGCGTAGTGACAGGCGATACTCTCGAGGGCAAGTTGATCCGAACGCTGGGCTGATCAATGCAGCTTCCGATGGAGTGGATAACCACATGGGAAGTGGACACCCCTATTGATGGTTCAACCACAGTACATCTTCTGTCCTACGGGGCTCAAGGAGACTCTGGCGCAGACGGACAAATACAAGAACCTGACAGCAGTACAGGAAGGACGCGTCTATGAAATGGACCCCGCTTTGATGCAATGGCAGGGCAATGGGGGCCGTCAGTTTTATGGCGGGGACCGTGTACCCATCCCTGGCGGAGGGAACCCAACGTCTTTGGCGCCGGAGGATGGCCAAAGTCAAGCGCCTACGGGCGGGAACCCGGACATGAATGTCGGTGATGTCAGTTCTGCTCCTGCACAGCCGGAGGGGGATTCCCTGAAGCTGGGAGATGAGGGGATGCAGTCAAGAATCTTCAGCTGCGTTTGGCGGAGTTAGGATACCTTTTTGTGCAGCCCACAGGCCTGTATGGAGAGGGGCAGCAGTCGATTATGGACTTTCAGTATGTCAATCAATTGAAAATCACTGGAGTTGCGGATGAAGAAACAGTCAAACCGCCTGTTTGCTGCAGATGCACAGCCACGTCCCGAAGGAAACCTGATCTATTCCCTGGCAGACGAATAAGAATTTGGTGAAATAACGAAACAAGCCCACCTAAAATGACCAATGTTCTATGCAAAATCGCTTGCCTTTTTTCATTGAAATATCTTATACTATATACCAGCGTAACAAACCCAGAGCTTTGAGATCTCAAAATGTGAGAATTCGAGCGAGTAGGAAGGATGTCTGGGTAAAATGCCATCGAAATGTTGATGGCCGCTTTTATAATTTGCTTTCGTGTTTTTTCCTCAATATATTGAATAAGAATCGTTATTCAACGCGGCGCTTCCGGCCAGGGGGCTTTTCCTCCCCTGGCCGGAAAATTTTTTGCCCAAATAGGCTGCCTAGCGAGCAATTTGCGCGGGAGGTCGGCGCGGTACTCAGGAGAGCGGGGTTCAGGCTGTTAATTACCACTCCATGGCCCGTTTCCGGCTGTCGAGTGGATATATCGTCCGCCTCCCTATTAACATAGCGACATGCCCGGGGAAGAAGAGCAGGTCTCCTGGTCAGCACAGCGGAAGGGGATCTGTTCAATTGCATAGCCGGGTTCGATGCGCGCGTCACGGAAAATGTAGACGCCATTTAGCGCGTAGGCCATAAAAGCAAAAGGCCGGAACAGTCGATTCCCATGGGGTCATCCACCCCACCGATAGGGGTTCCTAAATAGGATTTTGCAGAGCGAACCACGTCGCAGCGAAATTGCGGTGCTTTTCGGGCGCCAATGCCGTGAAACGGCTAACAAGGACGAAGCGGGAAGAAATCCGGGCGTGCCGTTTGGAAGGAATACTTTTTGCCATTTGTCGGTAGCAGAGGCTTCTTCCCATCGCAGGCGTGCCCGCGCGGCAACGTACAAAGGGGTAGAAGCCTGTACCGACGGTTCATGTTGGAGATCTGCAAAGGACGCGCAGACAACGGCCTTGGATGCGGACCGCCACTGTTCTGGGGAGGAAGCGGAAACAGCGTGTTTTCTAGGACCCATCCCTCATAATAATAGGCGGTTCGTACCCGCCGGTAGGCGCCGGAACTCTCTAGAATCTCAACTTCTGTGCCACAAGAGCTTCGTCTACCCGTACGGCGCCTTCTTTTTGGCGCATTCAAAGGGTGCGACTGCGGCCTGGACGCATGCAAAATCTCCCATATTGTCCGCCTCCTTTTCAACAAAAGATTTCTATGCGGCTTATTAGGCGGTTTATGCATGCTGAAAGAAAATCCTTATAGAAAGGATCGCTTTGTTGTGAAATTTTTCGGGAAAGGAAGGTTGTCCCTGTATCTTGTGTTTTCTATGCATGCCATCCCCAATTTACGCCAGATTTTAGGCATGTTCCCCTAATTTCAAGAAGCTATTTTGTCCTTTTTCACAAAGGCGGTCATTGTTTGGCAAAAACAATCGAGCAAAAGAGCGAAGATATTTCATACAAGACCGAAGAATTTTATATAGATTTTTTTGAATAGGGACAGCTATACTTACTAATAGTAAATCGTAATTGAACTCGCATTTGTGCAAATACACAAAGCGCAGATTCATTGCAAAACCGAAAGAAGATTTTTCAAAGAAAGTAGGAGGATTTTCAGGTATGAAAAAGGTATTAGCATTTATGCTGGCAGCCATGATGATGGCTTCCGTAGCGGTTGGCTGCGGCAATGATAGCAACACTTCTTCGACAGAGTCCACTGGCACAGACAGCACTGCGTCCACGGACAACAACGAAGAGCCTTCCGAAAGCAGGCACAGACGCTTCTGATGTAAGCATCGGCTCCTGCGTTTACAAGTTTGACGATACGTTCATGACCGGCGTTCGTAACACCATGACTGCTCGTGCAGAAGAGCTGGGTGCAAAGATCGACATCGTGGACTCGCAGAACAAGCAGGCCACCCAGAACGACCAGGTCGACACCTATATCACCAAGGGCGTCAATGCTCTGATTGTTAACCCGGTTGATCTGACCGCTGCTGGCCCGATCATCACCAAGGCGAAGGACGCAGATCTGCCGATCGTTCTGCAGAACCGCCAGCCGTCCGAGGAAGACATGAATTCCTATGACAAGGCATGGTATGTTGGCTGCCGTGCAGAGCAGTCCGGTACAATGTCCGGCGAGATCATCGCTGATTACTTCACCGCTCATCCGGAAGCTGATAAGAACGGCGACGGCAAGATCCAGTATGTCATGCTCCAGGGCGAGCCTGGCCATCAGGATGCTACCCTCCGTTCCGAGTATGCTCCGAAGGCAATCGAAGAGGCTGGATTCGGCGTTGAGCAGCTGGCTGCTGACACCGCTATGTGGGATAAGGTTAAGGCTACCGACTTGATGGCAGCATTTATCTCCTCTCAGGGCATTGACAAGATCGAAGCTGTTCTGTGCAACAACGACGACATGGCTCTGGGCGCAATCGAAGCTCTGAAGGCAGAAGGCTACAACTCCGGCGATGCTTCCAAGTATATCCCGGTTGTCGGCGTTGACGCAACGGCTCCGGCTCTGGAAGCTATGAAGGAAGGTTCCCTGCTCGGCACCGTTCTGAACGATGCTACCAGCCAGGGCAATGCTAGCGTGAACATCGCTGTTGCAGCTGCACAGGGCAAGGAAGTCACCGAAGAGAACATCGGCTACCCGGTAACCGATGACAAGTATGTCTGGATTGACTATGTAAAGGTCACACAGGACAACTATCAGGATTACATGTCCTAATTAGCGCGAACGCAGTACACTTTCTTTTGATTTCTTAAAGAAAAGCTTGTTCTACGGGGGAACGCGAAAGCGAGCGCTTTCCGTTCCCCGCTTAATTTTAGCAAGAAGGAGGATTGATCGTATGGGAGAATATGTGCTGGAAATGAACAACATCACGAAGGTATTCCCGGGCGTAAAAGCGCTGGACGGAGTAACCTTGAAAGTGCGGCCCGGCAGCGTGCATGCTCTGATGGGCGAGAACGGCGCAGGAAAATCGACATTGATGAAGTGTTTGTTCGGCATCTACCACGAGGATGGCGGCGAAATCATCCTGGATGGGAAGAAACAGGTCATCAATACGTCGAAACAGGCGTTGGACCTGGGAATCTCGATGATCCACCAGGAGCTGCACCCAATCCGGTTCCGCCCGGTAATGGAAAACATCTGGCTGGGGAAGATTCCCCATGAAAGGGATCGCCGTCGATAAAAAAGACGATGATCAAAAGACAAAGGAGCTCTTTAAAGAGGTCGACCTGGACATTGATCCGGAGGTACTGGCGGGCACGCTGTCTGCATCCAACTTGCAGCTGGTGGAGATTGCGAAGGCAGTTAGCTACAATTCGAGGATCATCATCATGGACGAACCGACGTCATCGTTGACAGACAACGAGACCGAGCACTTGTTTAAGATTATCCGGCAGCTACAGGAAAAAAGGCTGCGCGATCATTTACATCTCCCACAAGATGGAAGAGATCTTGAAGATCTCGGATGAAGTAACGATCATGCGAGACGGCACGTATGTAGGAACCTGGCCGGCAAGCGAGCTGACAACGGACCTGATTATCAACCGAATGGTAGGGCGCGATATGACGAACCGTTTCCCGCCGAAGGCGTACAAAGCCGGGGAAGAAGTCGTGCTGAAGGTGGACGATCTGTGTTCGCCGTTGCCGAAGTCGTTCCAGCATGTGTCGTTTGAGCTGCATAAAGGAGAAATATTGGGCATCGGCGGTCTGGTAGGCGCACAGCGTACAGAGATGGTCGAGGCTTTGTTCGGTCTGCGTGCGATTGCATCGGGCCATGTGGAAAAGGACGGCAAGCCGTTCAAGGTGAAGTCGGTGCGCGATGCAAAGGCGCATGGGCTGGCGCTGTTGACGGAGGAACGCCGTCAGAGCGGCGTATTTGGCATTCTGTCGATCGAGGACAACACGGTCATTGCCGCACAAAAGAGCTTTGCAAAGCATGGCGTGTTGCAGGAGAGCAAACGCTTTAAAGCGGCGACCGAATCGAACGAAAGCATGCACACAAAGACGCCGAGCATGAAGGAATTGATGCAGAACCTGTCGGGTGGTAACCAGCAGAAGGTTCTGATTGCGCGCTGGTTGTTGACGCATCCGGACATCCTGATATTGGATGAACCGACACGCGGTATCGACGTTGGTGCAAAGTATGAGATCTATACGATCATGCACGACCTGATTAAGGAAGGCAAGTCGATTATCATGATCTCTTCGGAAATGCCCGAACTGTTGGGCATGGCGGACCGCGTCATGGTTATGTGCGAAGGCCGTGTCACGGGCTTCCTGGACCGGCGAAGCGGACTCCGTTGGCGTTATGCGTTTGGCTACCAAATTTATGTAAATGAAAACTCATGGCCAGTGTGGCAGGGTTTTCAAAAATTTTAATAGCCATATGCCTGTACGATCGTCGCGCGAAAGATGGTATATGTAAAAAAGAAAGTGAGGTAAATGGGTATGCAAGGAGAAAAGACGATCCCGCGCAAAAAAATATGCGCTGTCTTTCATCGTTGTGGGCGCAGTTCTTGCTGTCCTGGGTGTCATTCTCAACTTTGTATTGGATCCAAAAGCGACATTTGATCTGCCGTGGTTTATCCTTGGCATTGGCGTAATCGCCGTTGTCTATGGTATTGTACAGATGACGAGAGGCGAGCGCCTCCATCCGGAGGTTTTTTTCCTCCAGAGCAGCGAAAAACTTTTTGACGAATAACGCAATCATGCTGGCATTGTTGGCGTTGGTTGTCGTGATTTGCTTTATTGAGCCCCGTTTCATGCAGATTCAGGTGCTCTTGGACATTTTAACGCAGTCCTCTACCAGAATGATTATTGCATTGGGCATCTGCTTCACCCTGTTGATTGCAGGTACGGACCTGTCCGCTGGCCGTATGGTCGGTTTGGCAGCTGTTATCTCCACCTCTATGTTGCAGACAGCTACATATGCAAATCGTTTCTATCCGGACCTGCCGCAGCTGCCGGTTGTTCTGCCGATCATCGCAGCAATTGTAGCTTGCATGCTGTTTGGTGTGGTCAATGGCTTCTTGGTTGCAAAGTATGACATGCACCCCTTCATCGCCACCTTGGCTGTGCAGGTTATGATCTACGGTGCATGTTCTCTGTATTTCGATATGCCTCCGAACAGCTCCCAGCCGATCGGCGGTATCCGCCCGGACTTCTCGGCTATCGGCCAGACAAAGCTGTTTGGTAAGATTTCCGTCCTGGTTCCGATTGCAGTTGTCTTTACAATTGCTATCTGGTTCGTTTTGAATAAGACGGTATTTGGTAAGAACGTTTATGCAATCGGCGGCAACCGTGAAGCAGCTGTTGTTTCCGGTGTTAACGTATTCAAGACCATCATGGGCATCTTCATCCTCGCTTCCTTCATGTATGGTGTTGGCGGCGTTCTGGAAGCAGCTAGAACGGCTGGTGCAACGAACAACTACGGCGACGGCTACGAGCTCGACGCAATCGCAGCTTGCGTGGTCGGCGGTGTGTCGTTGAACGGTGGTATCGGTACCGTTGGCGGCATCATCAGCGGCGTGTTGATCTTCACCGTTATCCAGTATGGCTTGCAGTTCATCGGCGTTAGCCCGATGTGGCAGCAGGTGATCAAGGGCATCATCATCGCCATCGCTGTTGCAATTGACCTGTCCAAGTACAGAAGAAAGTAATTTACATCTGAAAATTCAGGCCTGTTCCAGATTTTCTGGAACAGGCCTTTTTTTTTTCCAATTGAATTTGCGGAGAGGTGCAACGATGGGGAGAGAAAAAACAAGGGTAGGATGAAAAATTTCCTTTGTCTCTGCGGCGAATTTCTGAATTATGCAGCCATATGATTTCGGTTTCTGTTACAATAAAACGAAATAACGATTTTTAGATGGGCTTGTACAAGGTCTTTTATTCCGCAATTTTTGAGCGGATATGTTCTCAATATTATCGGTCAATGCGTGCTGTTTTTCCATCGAATTGCCCGCAGAAAGACCAGGAGTGCTATGAAATGGAAAGTGTTGCGCAATTTGTGTAAGAATGGTACAATAAATTTAAAGAACAATCAAATAGTTAAAGAATCATTGTCATGAAAGCGGAAATTGTGAGATGCTACAAGAAAGGCCGTGGACTGAAAACAAACAAAGGAGTTTCCACATATGGGACAATATCAGTAATTGTGGTGGATGATGAGGAGGAGATTCGAGAAGGGATTATCCGGAAAATCGACTGGAATGCCCTGGGATATGAGGTAGTCGGCAGTGCGGAAAATGGCGTAGAGGCATTGGAATTGGCCGAACACCTGCATCCAGACGTCATCATGACCGATATTAAAATGTCGTTCATGGATGGCTTTGCAACTGTGTCAACACATCGCGGAGAAAAAATGCCCTCTGTGAAGATGATTATTTTTCCGGATTTGATGATTTTGAGTACGCGCAAAGGGCAATCAAATTGAACGTCACGGAGTACTTGCTGAAACCAGTTAATGCGCAGGAGCTCACCCAGACCCTGCAAAAGCTGAAATGCCAATTGGATCAGGAGCTTGCAGATCAGCGTGATATTGAAAAGTTGCGCCGAAATTATCAAGAAAGCTTGCCTGTGCTGCGGGAGCAATTTTGGTTGGACTCTTGGAAGGACGTGTTCCACAGCAGCGCGTACAAGCACAGGCAGAAATGTTCCAACTTCACTTGGCTGCAAAATATTGGACGGTCGCATTGGTGCATGCAGAGGAGATTCTGCACAGGCTTTGGCCGATGCAACGCCTCTTCGTAGCGCGCAGGAGTTGGTTCCACTTTCCGTGGCAAAAACGGTCGGAGAGATTTTGGGGCGGTTTTGCCATTTCACAAGTTTTCTTTATATGGATAATGTTGTCATTCTGGCGGATTTTCAGGTGATAACGATGTCACTTCCTTTGATTACTGGATTGAATGAAGTCTGTAAGAGTGCATCCCGTGTATTGGGCGGGGACATCTCCGCCGGCGTAGGCGGCCTTTGCACGGATCTCAATGAGATTAGCCGCTCTTATCAGCAGGCGCAAAGCGCATTGGATTACAGCGCCATCATGGGCGAAGGCCGTGCAATATATATTAAGGACGTGGAACCTGACACTTCGGTACAACTGCAATTTGGAGAACAGGAAGAACGTGCCTTGATTAACGCCATCAAATTGGGCGGGGAAGAGGAGATCACAAAGGTGGTCAACGAGCTGTTTTCGCGTTTTGAAGCGCAGCTCATTCCGGTCGGTCAATATCAGGTTTATTTGGTAGAGTTGGTTACTGCATTGTTGCGTGTTGTGCGCACCTATGAACTCAATACAGATGAGGTCTTTGGCGAAGAATTCAATTATTTTACCACGATTTTTTCACATTCACCGTCCAAGATCCGGCAGTGGTTGATCGAGGCTTGTACACGGAATTAGTGCTCAGGTCAAACGGGAACGCCTGGACTCTACAAAACTTCTGGCACGCAATGCCAAACAATATATTGAAGAACACTATATGGACCCGGAGATTTCTGTGGAAAAGCTGTGTGCGGTTTTACATGTGAGCCCCGCTTATTTTTCGACGGTTTTCAAGGGAAACAGAGATGAGCTTTGTTTCTTATTTGACAGAGGTACGGCTCCAACATGCGCTGAGTTTACTCAATACGACCGACGACAAGACGTATGTGATCGCTGGAAAAGTAGGCTACACGGAGCCGAACTATTTTAGCTATGTTTTTAAAAAGCGTTTCGGCGTCTCCCCCTTCCAAATACCGTCAAGTCGGCGCCCCCACCAGGGACAATTCCGAAAAGCCTGTGGGAAAATAGAAATTGTAGGGAAGAGGTGGGGTGTGGAACGCGAACCCATGGAGGATTGTGATGCTGAGACGTCTGAGAAACTTTTCGCAGAGGATCAAACATGCTTATAAAAACGCAGCATCCAGTTTACGATTTCGATCACCTTTACCTTGGTGGCGGTGGCCGGAATGATTCTGGTGGCCGTCATACTGTCCGCGCGGTTTATCAATCCCAGTGAGAAAATGGACTCCGCTGACAACCGGCGTATGTTAAGCCCGGTCAATTTAAACTTGGACAATTACCTGCATAACATGATGCGTGTCTCGGATTCCATGTATTACCGTGTCATCAAAAATGTTGACATTGAGACGGACATGGACAGCCTCGTCAAAGATATGCGCTTGCTTTATGAAACAAACCGGGACCTGTTGGTCAGTGTGGCCGTTTTTACAGACAACGGTGAAGTAGTCGCTGCGGAGCCGCTCTCTCAGCTGAAATTTACAGTGGACCCCAAGAGCCAGGACTGGTTCGTTGTTGCAAATGAGCGGATTGAAAACTTACATTTTTCTACACCGCATGTACAGAATTTGTTTACCAATTCGGATAACCGGTACAGCTGGGTTGTCTCGTTGAGCCGTTCAGTCGAGCTTACGCGAAGTGGTTCCATTGTGCATGGGGTGCTATTGGTCGATATGAATTTTAGCGGCATCGAACAGATTTGCAAGAATGTCGATCTGGGGGAATCAGGATACCTGTATCTTATAGACGCGAATGGGGAAATCATCTATCATCCGCGCCAACAGTTGATCTACTCAATTTAATCCATGAAAACAATTTGCAGGCGGCTGCCTACGAGGATGGCACCCACCCACAGAGGACTTCGAGGGGGCAGCAACGTTTGGTGACCGTCAAGACGGTAGGATACACGGGCTGGCGGATTGTCGGCGTGGTGCCCATGTCGGATATTACAAACGATTACAGTCAATTCCAGCTGTTTTCCATGTTCTTTGTTTGCTTTGCCATCTTTTGTTGATTACAGTGAACATGTTTCTCTCTCAGAGAATCGCCAATCCGGTAAAATCTCTGGAACGTTCGGTTAAGGAACTGGAAAAGGGGAACCTGGATGCTCATATCAGTATCAAAGGTTCCTACGAAATTCAGCATCTTGGGAAAAGCAATCCGTTCCATGGCCGAACAGATGCGAAAAACTGATGGACGACGTAGTTACAGAGCAGGAGAGCAAACGAAAAGTGAAATGGATGCGCTTCAAGCGCAGATCAATCCCCATTTTCTCTATAATACACTGGATTCGATTGTTTGGATGGTGGAAAATGAGGCTACGAAGGCGCTATTCAAATGGTGACATCTCTGGCAAAATTGTTCGAATTAGCCTTTCGAAGGGAAAAATATCATTACCGTTGCGGACGAGCTGGAACATGTCCGAAATTATTTATCAATTCAGAAAATTCGCTACAAAAGATAAATTTACGTATGAGATTACGGCGGAACCCGAGACACTTCATTGCCAGACCATCAAACTGATTGTACAGCCATTGGTAGAAAACGCGAATTACCATGGAATGGAGTTTATGGACGGAGACGGTGAAATTTATATCCGTGCGTATCGCAAGGATGGGGACCTCTATATCGATGTAGTGGACAATGGCTTGGGGATGCCACAGGAACAGGCGGATGCTCTGCTGACCAAGGACACCGGGAAGGTGCGCGGCAAGGGCTCTGGCATTGGGTTGAAAAATGTACAGGAGCGCATACAACTTTACTTTGGCCCAGATTACGGCCTTTCCTGTACAGTGAACCGGATGAGGGAACTACGGCCCGAATCCATCTTCCTGCCAAATAAAGGGAAGGAGCTTGCTCAGCGACCGGAAACCATTTGGGAGGCCTTTGATGAGTAAGAAGAAAATATTGGTGGTTGCCGTCGTGTTTATCCTATTGGGGGTATCCTTGATTGGGTTGTCCGGCGACAGCGGCTGGAATAAAAGATATGAGGAACCCATTCAGATTTCTTTTTATTGCCCGAGGGATAAAAACGGAAAGTTGGAGTACAATCGAACAGGGGATTGAACAGGCCGCCAATGATCTGAACGTTGAGATCACGTCCATCTATCTGTCCAGCGAAAACAATGTGGAGGAGCAGGTCGCACTGTTAAAGCGTGAGGTGCAGAACGGCGCAGACGCTGTGATGATTGCGCCGGTCAATTCGCAGGATCTGCGGGCTCCGATTGAGGAAGCGCAGAAATTTGTGCCGGTTGTTGCCATTGAATCTACTGTGGAAGGACTGGAAAACCTCCCCTATATTGGATGCGACAATTTTGCCCCTGGGGAGAGCCTTAGGGGAAGAAATATTCAAACAAGGCGCAAAGGGAAATAAAGTGGCTATTTTACAAAAGTAGCCTTTCTTGTTCCAGCGTATATGAGCGGTACCAAGGAATGTTGGAGGTCTTACAACAGAATGGGATGGAACTAAGCTTTTGGGAGATCCCGGATGACCCTGACGCAAGCGTATGAAACCGCCAAAAAGCTCCTGCAGAAGAGGGATGTCAACAAGGCTGTGGCGTTGGATGGAGCTACCTTGGAGGCGGTTGCCCGTGCGGAGAAGGAGCTCAGCCCGCCGGGGAGTGACTACAGTCGATATATTTGGCGTGGGACGCACCAACCAGGTTGTTTCCTATCTGGAAGAAAAAGTCATCACCTCCATTGGAGTGCAAAACGAATTTAATATTGGCTATCTGGGGGTGACAACTGCGGTCAGCCAGATCAAGGGGACTGGAGCGAAAACGCCACCATAAACTTTGCAATTGTCAATTATGCGGACATGTATACTCCAGAAAATCAGAGGCTGCTATTTCCGTTTGTTCGATGAGCAGCCGCAGAAAGGGATGATCCTGTGACACAGAGACTCGTGAAAAAGTGTACTTTGCCTGTTGCTCAGTATGGCTTGTCTTTTCGGGGCCACCGCCTGTCATGTTGACGGGAACTCGCATCCGATACAGACCGTCAAAATTGGCGTGGCAACTTACCGGAGCGATGATACATTCATTGCGGCCCTGTGTGATGATCTGGAACGGCTGTCCAAGGACAAGGAGGCAGAGACGGGGAAGAAAAATCATTCTGAATATTACGGATGGGAAAAACAGCCAGTCCAATCAAAACGATCAGGTGGACAACTTCATTTCACAGTCGTATGATGTCATTTGTGTCAATATGGTAGATCGTACGGTCGCTGCGGTCATCATCGATAAGGCCAAGCGTGCGGACATCCCAGTGATCTTTTTCAACCGGAGCCAGTGGAGGAGGACATCCGGATGTGGAACCGCGCTTACTATGTGGGAACGGATGCCAAGGAATCCGGCATCATGCAGGGCCAGATTATTCTGGATGCCGTACAAAAGAATCCAGAAATTGATAAAAATGGCGATGGTAAGCTGCAATATGTAATGTTGGAAGGGGAACAGGCCCATCAAGATTCCCTGATCCGAACCGAATATTCGGTTAAGACCATCACGGCCACAGGCATTCAAATGGAGAAGTTGGCGAATGACACGGCGAACTGGCAGAGGTCCCTTGGATCAGCGAAAATGCTTGCCTGGCTGGACCAATTCGGTGACGAAATTGAAGTGGTGCTCAGCAACAACGACGATATGGCACTTGGCGCGATCGATGCTCTGAAGGAGCGGGACATGTTGGAGAACGGTCCGGTGGTCGTAGGAGTGGACGGCACAATGTCTGCCCTAGAGGCGATTCAAAATGGAGAAATGCTCGGTTCTGTGGTCAATGACGCGCAGATTCAGGCTCAAGCAATGTTGGACATTGCCTGCACATTGGCGGACGGTGAAGATCCACAGGCAACGGTACAGCGGATGAACGGTCAATATGTGCGGGCGCCGCATCGAATTGTCACGCAAGAGAATGTGCAGGAAGAGATGGATTATCTCACACAAACGGAATAAAATAAAAGGCCCGCGGATGGTTCTCCGCGGGCCTTTTACGGTTGTCCAAAAGGAAATGTTGGCGGCAGGGCGCATAGAGTTCTTCATTCCCAAACAGATTCTTGTTGATAAAACGAAAATGTAGCGACAATTCTTGCCAGTTTAAAGGACGTTTTCCCCTGCGACGCGCGATCCTCGGCTGGCGAACGGCCGATCACTTTTTTTATAAACCTGTGAAAAATGGGAGAAGTTGGAATATCCGACCTTTGCTGCAACCATGCTTACAGGCAACGCTGTGGTGCGCAAAGGTCCTGCGCTACCTTCATTTTTTCAGCTACAATAAAATCTTTGAGCTGTACACCCATCTCTTTTTTTGAAAAGGCGGGAGAGATAGTCGGGATTCAGGTAGAACTCCTCTGCAATTTCTGTACGACGAATGTCCCGTTCGATATGATTCTGAATGTACTGAACAATCTGTTCCATCTGCCCCTTCGTATCTTTGTCTGAATGGACATCCGTCTGGAAGGCTCTGGTGGCACGATCCAGCCAACCCCTTCACATCGTCGATGGTCAGGTAGTTGTTCAGAGAACGCTGGCTGTATTTCTTTTCAGGAAGGAATTCTCCCGGAGGAATGGAGGCATCCTCAGCAGCGCTGCACAGGATTTGTAACATAGATTGAAAAAGCACTGAAGGGTGTCGGCATCCAATGTCCCGGCTTGCGCCAGATTGTCCAAATATCCCTTGGCTTCACGACCGACTAGGGGCGCATATCCACTGGTCAATAGGCTCTCCCAACGTTTGAAATTGGGAGCCTCTTTGTGATCATGTGGGGTCTCAGCGATGTCCCCAGGAAAAAAGACCCCGCTGGCCAACGCAACATTTTGTTCGCGCAGATGCAGGGAGTACACGCGCACGGCCGGTCAATTCGGAAGGAACAGACGAGGGCCGGCATAGCACGCGACTTCGCAATGGAAGTGATTGGCACAAGCCTCCCAAAAGGAGGTCAGCTGTCTTTTTAAAGCCGATTCATCCATAAAGATGCTTTCCTCTGCATAGGAGAGAAAGGCAAAGAAGAGCGATCCAGCTGAACCAAAAGAATGTTTTGGCCGTACTGGGCAAACAATTCAGATAAGATATTTGCAAAGGCATATTTTACAAGGTCACGGTTCCACCCGTTTGTACAATCGTTCCATCGGAGAAGCTGGATCAAAACATACTAGGCCGGCGTGTCGCCGTGGATAGGTATTTTAACTTTTCGAAGTCCTCTAGGATGGTGGAGAGTTGAACCTCTTCCCCACAATACCAACCTTTGAGCATTCCTTCCAACAGAACATCGCGGCGTCGATACATCATTTTTCCATAGGAGGAATACTCTTGAAGTTCCCGGCGGGTCTCCACCTTGTGTATGGCCCGAAGGACAGATGCTTGATATCTTCATAACGGGCAGGCTGAAGGATGTAATCGAATCCACCCAGGCGAACAGCCTCCTTGGCATAATAGAAATCTGCGTGCGCTGTCAAAAAATGCATTCGGTGTCCAGGCCTTGTTCCTGAACCCAACGGAAAAGAGCAAAGCCCATTTTCCACAGGCATTTCAATGTCGCAGAGCATAATGTCAACCCGCTGTGTCAATAGAATCTGCTTTGCCTCAAAGGCGTTATATGCTGGGACAACCTTTGTCACCCCAATATCACTCAATGCACGCCGGAGATGATTCCACCAACCACATTGGATTGATCATCGACCACAAGAACGGTCATCGCTGTCACCTTCTTCTGGAATAAAAATTTCGATTCGGGAACCTCTTTTCAGATTACTGAACGAGAAAATGCTCTTACCTTTATAGAGCAACGCAAAACGATGCTTCACGTTAAGGATACCGACATGCTGCCCCGTGTATTCAAATTTCCCCGCTTGGTTAAGCGCTTCCAGCATTTCCGGTGGAAACCCACTTCCATTGTCGGAGATGGAAATATTGATATATCGCGCCTCTTCCGTTTTGAGTGCCATGACCTTTATATAGATTGCGAGGGGTTCGCCAGGTAGAGAGGCATGCTTAACAGAATTCTCCACAAAGGTCAAAATGGACATCGGAGGCACTTGAAAATCAAAAGTTGTTCATCCGCGTCGATGTCGCAGGTGGGAGGGCAGGAGGCGCTCATCTGTTGTAAAAGCAGATAGCGCCTGACACTTTGTAGCTCGTCCCGCAGAGGGACCAGTGTCATATTATCAGAAAATAGATAGCGCAGATAGTCGGACAGGGCCAGAATCATCTGTTGAATCTGTTCAAAACGCCTCTCCTGCGCGAGTGCATACAGATTTTTTAGACAGTTCAAGAAGAAGTGCGGGCGTATCTGAATCTGCAAATATTGTAGTTGTGCCTTCTGTAGCTCCAATTCTTTTTCGTAGGCGGCAATTTTGAGGGATTTAATCTCCTCCATCATGCCATTGAAGGTATCGCTCAACTGCTTAAATTCCACCACACGATAGTCGGTTTCCATTTTAGTATCCAAGTCGCCACATTTAATAGCGTTCATGGTTTGTACCAACTGTTCCATAGGCTTAAAGAACAGCCGTTTTAAAAATATAGTAACAGATGGGAAGAAGTACCAGCAGGGCGATCGAAGCCATCAACAGCAAAAGCTGAGCGAAATCCATATGGTGAAGAAGATCTCGATAGGGGGTCAGATAGACGAACCAGACCCCTGCCACCTCGGAGTACTGTTGCACAGCGAGATATTGGCCATTTCCAGCCTGATAGAAGGAATCCGAAGTCCACTGAATTTGAACCTCCTGCTTTGCCCATTCCTGTGAAGTCAACAGCTGCCCATCCGGAGCCGCATACAACAATACGCCATTCTGTGGGTCCGTGGAATCCTGCGGCCGCAGCGACCGATTTAGATCCACAGCACAGACGGAATAGACCCCACCGCTGCCGAGAATTCGCAGCAAAAAGGCCTCGTCTCCCATGGAATAGATCTGCCAACGGCTGCGGTCTATCTCTCCGGAGCCAGTGAGTTCTTCCAGATAGGAGCGCAGCTGCTCTTTGACGGTGTAGGTGTAGGAACCGCCATAGGCTTCCCGATGCAGTCCGTTCGGCTCTGTGAAAAGGAACATACCTCCGATGATCCGCTTGGTAGCGATCATTTCCTGATACCGGTTGATGATTTGCTTGGAACAGAGGTGTGCTTCCAGCGGGTCCATGGGACTGCGCAAACGTTGAAAATTGGTATCGCCTACCTCAAGGTTGGCAAAGGAAGAGATCAATATCCTGTAGGTTTTCCAGAGAACTCTTATATAGGTATACCGTGCTGCGGTTGCTCTCCGCCACGCGCTCGTTCATGGCCTGCATCGTATAAAAATTGTAACCGACCAGGAACAAAACCAGGGGCACAACAAAGAGCATCAAAACCTGAATAATTTGCTTTTTGGAGGAAATGTGAATTTTCATAGCGCACGTGCCGTTTCCTCTCCTGTTATTCTACCGATTTCTATTATTTTATCATAAATTGACAACGAAGCAAGTTCTTTACCGATTTATCGCAGAATATACAAAAAATATAGGGAAAAAGTACAGATAAAAATTTGGATAGATCAATACAGTGGTTCTGGGAAGAATCGACCATTTTACGGAAAGGATGAGATGTTTTTCTAAAAAGCAGTGGTAATCTGTGGAAATTATGGTATAATTTAATAAATATAGCATTTTTTCAAAAAGTGCGTCCCTTTGTAGGAGGGAATGGTGCATATCGGGGGAAAAACTGGAATCCTGCATCAAATATCCATAAAATTGATACGGATTGCCCTTGTTTGCGCGTCCCAATGGGGATACAATGAAAGCAAGACAAAGGGAAATAAACCGGATGGCGGATCGCGCGTTCCGCTCTGGAAAAACATATGAAAACGGGAGGTACCAATCATGCTTTCAGCAGAAGTAAAAAAAGGAGCTCCAGCGGTGGGCTGGATGAAAAGATGGCTTACATCTACGCTTGCAGCACGGCGGATGTCGCTGGCTATCGTGAGAGATTCGTACATGCGATTGAGACGTTTGAAGAACTCTATGGCGCAGACCGCGATATCTCGATCTTCAGCGCACCTGGACGCACCGAAATTGGCGGGAATCATACCGACCATCAGCGCGGGCGCGTGCTGGCGGCGAGCGTCAACTTGGATGTCATCGCTATTGTAGCGTTGAACCCGGACACCAAGGTGCGTATCAAGTCCGAGGGTCACAGAGGGGATGAAATCGACGCCAAAAACCAGGAGGTCAATCCTCTGAGATGAATACGTCCCGTGCTTTGATTCGTGGGATCTGTGCACGCTATCAGCAGTTGGGTTATACAGTGGGCGGCTTTGACGCTTACACGACGTCCAATGTTCTGACGGGTTCCGGTCTTTCTTCTTCCGCGGCTTTTGAAGTGCTTGTAGGGACCATCGTCAATGAATTGTTCTGCGAGGAAAGGAAAGCGCGCTTTCCATTGCTCAGATCGGCCAGTACGCAGAAAACGTATACTTTGGAAAGCCCTGTGGGCTGATGGACCAGGCGGCCAGTTCGGTGGGCGGCTTTGTCCAGATTGATTTCAAAGATAAAGACCATCCAGAAGCGCAGAAAGTGGATTTTGACTTCACAAAGTGCGGTTATGCACTCTGCATCATTGACACCAAGGGCAGCCACTCCGACCTGACGCCCGATTACGCGGCGGTGCCGGCAGAGATGAAAGAAGTTGCGGCATTCTTTGGCAAAGAGGTTCTGCGCGAAGTCGATGAAGAGGGAGTTTTTATGCCAATATTGCAGCGCTTCGCCAGAAGATGGGCGACCGTTGCGTGCTGCGTGCGATGCACTTCTTTGCGGACAACGCCCGTGTGCTCGACGAAGCCGCGGCTCTGAAGGCAAATGATTTTGATACGTTTAAAAGCTGATTGTCGAATCCGGCTATTCCAGCTACATGTATTTGCAGAATGTGTTCTCGGCGAGCCATCCCAGCAGCAGGGTGTGTCGATTGTCCTGGCGCTTGCCCAGCGCCTGTTGGAAAAAGCGCGGCGGTGCTTACCGTGTACACGGCGGCGGTTTTGCCGGCACCGTGCAGACCTTTGTTCCGGTGGATTATCTGCCAGAGTTTGTGAAAGCAATGGAGGCGGTCACCGGAGAGGGGCTGCACAACCTGCGCATCCGCCCGGTAGGCGGCACGCGTATCCTGTAATACAGACCTGCTTTTTGTATCAAATTTATATTTTCAAATACATAGGGATATAGGAGGAAATGAATTATGGCAGAATTGAGATGGCATCCGTTGATTCAGGACTGGGTGATGATTGCGTCGAACCGGCAGGGACGCCCGCAGATGCCGAAGGATTTCTGCCCGTTTTGCCCCAGCTTTGGCAATGTACCGGATTATGAAGTGTTGGAGTACGACAACGACTTCCCGGCGCTTTCCCAAAAATCCGCCGGAGCCGGACGAGGGGATTGCAAACGACTTTTTCAAGGTAAAACCGTCCTACGGCAAGTGTGAAGTCATCCTGTATTCTCCCGGCCATACGGTGACCATGCCGGAGCTGTCCTATGACCACATGAAGAAGCTGGTGGACCTCTGGTGCGAGCGGTTCAATGTGATGCGCTCCGACGAAAGATCAAGTACGTGCTTCCCCTTTGAGAACCGCGGCGAAGTGGTGGGCGTGACCATGCCCCATCCGCACGGCCAGATGTATGGTTATTCTTTATTCCGAAGAAGCTTGCGCTGGAAACCGCGTCCGCAAAGGAATATTTCGAAAAGACCGGAAACTGCCTGTTCTGTGATACGTTGAAGAATGAGCTCGAGGCCCAAAAGCGCATCATCTTCAGAATGAGCACTTCACGGTTTATCTCCCGTTCTATTGCGAATATCCCTATGGCGTCTATATCATGGCAAACCGCCATGTGCAGTATATTACAGACCTTACGGAGGAAGAAAAGTACAGCCTTGGTGTTACTATCCGCGACACCGTGGGGATGCTCGACAGCCTATTTGACTACCGTTTCCCCTATATGATGTGCATGCACAATGCGCCGGTCAATTCGGGCGATTACTCCAAGGATTTCCATTTCCACATTGAGTTCTTCCCACCAATGCGCAGTGCTGACAAGCAGAAGTTTAACGCTTCCAGCGAGACGGGCGCATGGGCTCACTGCAACCCGACCTGCCCAGAGGAAACTTCCAAGGAACTCCGCGCAGCGTACGCGAAGTTTATGGAAAGCAAAAAAGGGCGAATAAAATTGTAAGATGGCGCTTGTAGGGCAGCTGGCGTGTAAAATGGTTGGCTGAAAGCAATGCGCTGTATGGTCCATCAAGATCAGATTACCGGCGGTTGCCGCCCCTGGCGCAAAAGTGTGTCGGGCGTCCAATGACGGCCGGATACCAGAAAGGATGATTGATTATGACAGTACTGGTGACCGGCGGCGCCGGGTTTATCGGTTCCCACACCTGTGTGGAGCTGCTCAACAATGGATTTGATATCATCGTGATGGATAACTATGTGAACTCCTCTCCGGACGCCCTGCGCGCCGTGGAGAAGATCACAGGGAAGACCTTCCCCAGCTATGAATGTGATATGCTCGATTACGACAACTTTGAAAAGATTTTCAAAGAGCACAAGATCGACGCAGTGATCCATTTTGCAGGACTTAAAGCGGTGGGCGAATCTGTCCAGAAGCCGCTGGAATATTACCACAACAATATCACGGGAACATTGCACCTGCTCGATCTCATGCGCAAATATCAGGTCAAGAAGATCGTATTCAGTTCTTCTGCGACCGTCTACGGCATGAACAATAAGGTGCCGTTTAAGGAGGATATGCCCGCGGGCGGCACCACGAACCCGTACGGCACCACGAAGTTCTTTATCGAACAGATCATGCAGGATGTCTGTGTTGCGGATAAGGACCTGAAGGTTGCGCTGTTGCGCTACTTTAACCCGATTGGCGCCCATCCGTCCGGGCTGATTGGTGAGAATCCAAACGGCATTCCGAACAATCTTATGCCGTATATTGCGCGTGTAGCGGCTGGTAAGCTGCCGTGCCTCTCGGTTTATGGAGACGACTATCCAACCCCAGATGGCACCGGTGTACGCGATTACATCCATGTGTGCGACCTGGCAGTCGGCCACATCAAGGCACTGGAAAAATTGGACAGCGTCCAGGGGGCGGAAATCTACAATTTGGGCACTGGAAAAGGCAGCTCGGTTCTGGATGTCGTAAAAGCCTTTTTGAAAAGGCCTCCGGTGTAAAGATCAATTACAAGATTGCACCGCGCCGTCCGGGTGACATCGCGGAGTGTTATGCGGATGCTTCGAAAGCAAAGAAGGAGCTCGGTTGGGAAGCCAAATATACGTTGGACGATATGTGCCGGGATTCCTGGAACTTTACGAAAAATCAGAAGTGATGGCTTTTATCGTCTGATAAAATGAATGAAACAATAAAAATTGCGCTGCGGTTTTCGCAGCGCAATTTTTATTGTTTGAAGAGAAAAACACGACCAGAGTAATATTTATCCATATGTATGGAACATGTTGGAAAATGCACAAAATCAAGCCTTTGCTCGTACTTCCTGCCCTGTTTTTATTGCGTTTCTATTTCGTAGAGATTGGTTTTGTAAAAGTCGATGGAGGCAATTTGATGGGATTCTTTGCCGCTCAGAATGGAATCACATATCGTACAACACAGGACGAAATGGAATCTTTTATGAGGCTTTGGATCATCCCATTTTAGCTACCGAACCCTGTTGCATGATAGGGAAAGGGGGATGGAAATAAAGAATTGATAGACACACCGAAACCCTAGATAAGATACTACGTTTTTGTTTATGAAAGAAATGTTTGGTGGTGTAACACATCCAGGACACCAAAGGATGGCCTATAGACAAGGATCGCAAGGGTGGGGTCTCGCCGCGCCATTATAACACTTTAATAATGGTTTATAACCTTTCGGGGTAGTTTGGAAAGCCGGATACGATTTGTATCACGATTATAAGGGCCCTGTGTCTTGAAGCAGTCTTATGGGTGCCCAAGACGTTTGATCGGCCTTGTAGTTCCACCGCTTCAGATTTCATAAAATATAGCTCAATGTTTATTGTTTCAAATCTATCGAAGCGTTTTGTATTCATGACGATTTGTCCAATAGAAGCTTTTTAGGCAAAGGGCAAGCGGGTTAAAAAATTCTTTTTTGGGTACACATGAATCACGTCATTCACCAGTCCTTTTATGGGAAACGAACAAGGAATTGGATAATAATTTGGAAGAAACAGACAGACCTATCAGAAGAACGGAAAGGCCAGCAAATTTTAATGAAGTCTTTATGAAGAAGAAGGGTTCTTAATGTGTTCTTGATTCCCTTTTTTGGAAGGACGGACGTATAATAGGGGCAATTTCTGAGGGGTTTCCCTTAGGAAAGAAAGCCAAAAGCTTTTGTCAGGGCATGGCCAGAAAGATCTGGCGGGATGGGTGGTGACAGCCTCAATCTTCATTGGGGAAGATTTGAGGGCGATTGGGGCTTTCCATAGCCGCTGTATGAAAGAACGCCTCCCCAGACAGAGAAAACTGTGCCACCCTAGAAAGGATGTCAGCACAGATGGGAAAAACGGTCTTCCAAGGCGCGGGAGTGGCGCTGGTCACCCCTGATGTACCCGGACCTTCGCATCAACTACAGCATGCTGGATCAAATGATTGACCGCCAGCTCACCGGACATACGGACGCCATTGTGGTGGTCGGTACGTCGGGAGAAGGGTCCACGCTTACCGATGAAGAACACTGTGAAGTGGTAGAACACACTGTACGCCGTGTCAACCACCGGATTCCGGTGATCGCCGGCGTAGGCTCCAACAACACGTCACATGCGGTGGAGCTTTCAAAGGGGGGCGGCCCGAGCGGGTGCAGATGCGCTTCTGCATGTGACGCCTTATTACAACAAGGCATCGCAGCGGGGGCTGGTGCAGCACTTCAATGCATGTGCAAACGCAACCGATCTGCCGGTCATCCTATACAATATTCCATCGCGTACAGGCGTCAATATCCAGCCAGAAACGTATTTGGCGCTCTGTGAAAAATGACCGCATTGTGGGAGTGAAGGAGGCCAGCGGGAACTTTTCGCAAATGGCAACCATTGCTGCCCTGTGTGGTGACCGTCTGGACATTTATTCTGGAAACGACGATCAGACGCTTCCCGCCTTGGCGCTGGGGGCAAAGGGAATCATCTCTGTGTTATCGAATTTGGCGCCGAGTGTGATGCATTCGATCTGCCAGAGTTTCTTTGACGGAGATGTTGCCCGCAGTCGTGAATTGCAGCTGCAATATACGAATCTGATGCAGGCTTTGTTTATGGACGTCAATCCCATCCCTGTAAAGCAGGCGCTCTGCATGATGGGAATGGACGTAGGACCGTGTAGGCCACCGCTGTGTGCGATGGAAAAACACGATATAGAAAAGCTGTGGTCCGTACTACAGCAGTATTGTTTGAGCGGAAATGTCCACTTGTTTGAGGGACAGTCCGCCCGCTGTGTGGGAATGTAAAATGGATCGACGAATCGAGATCCAATCAAATCATACCGGTGATAGAACCGGATCGACGAAAAGGGAGCGTTATCATATGAACTTTGTTGAGATTGGAAAGGCGGACGGACCGACCGTCCTGATGGTATATCCAGGCGATTGGACAAAATTTCGGACCTCAAAGAGTTGAGGACAAATATCATGTGGTAATTCCGCAGATTCGCGATGGCGAGAACAAAGGGATGTCGCAGCCATTGCGGAATGTATCCGCGATAAATGCAGCGGCCACGTATACGCAATCTGTGTTTTGGATGCTGGATGGAGCATCCTGCGTTATATTTTGGAGAAGCACCGTGTTTCCGCAGAAAAGACTTTTGTCGAGGGTCCCACAAATGCACCGGGCGAGTTCGTAGTAGTACGTTCGATCTTTGCAGGATGCTTATGCTTTAATTGAGTACACTGTCCCATGAAATTTCAAAGCCCACCTTCCAGTAAAATGCTGGAAGGTGGGCTTTTGTTGTCTCCGTGGATATTGTTAAAACGGCCCTTCTTCATATGGAACCTTTTCCTAGATTTTGCTTTTGAAAAAGTTATTCAATTTGTCCCTTTTTGCATTAAAATAAAACTGTCGAAGTATATTCGCAATCGGATGAGCCCTACTATTGCCTCATATCCCTGTCGCAGATGGGCAAACGGGCAGATGTGACTAAGGCAACCGTCATCAAAGGACGGCTATAAAACGGGAAGCGGCTCCTATTGCTTATCGAGTAATAAATCATTGTAATGGGAACCGCCAGGATATGATAGACACGGTGAAACGGGAGGAGATCCCAATCACAAACATAGTAGGTCTGATTTGTGATAAGACGAGGTCGGATTTTTGATAATGAATGGTTCGAAGGCAGAAAATTATAGAAAAGTTGTCAGTTTTTTGATAGTGGAGGCCAGGATTTTGGCAGAAATCAAAAAATCAACCGAGTATAATATAAATACAATGAATCAAAAGATCAAATGAAAAAGAGGGGGATTGCAAAACAAACGGCTGAAACCTGCATGAGGCTTCAAAAGGAATTCCGATAGTATTTTGGAGAGTTGCCCCGATAAAAAGAGAGCAAGGGCCAATCATGAAGCGGACAGGATGGCTGGCGATGTTGCTGGCGGAGTTCTACTGTGGAATTTGACAGCCTGTACAAATGGAACAACTGGGACAGAGCAAACACCTTCTTCGCAGAGTTCTTCTGAGGATTTTTATACGGTGGATGTGTATGCGTTGGGAAGGGCTTCTGAACCGCTGAGAAAAGAAATCGAAGAGCGTGCAAACGCCATCCTTCAAGAATCTTGCGAGGCCAAGATCCGTTTGACCTATCAGGGGACAAAGGAAAATTGCCTCCAACAGGTGAAACTGGCGGTTTCCACCGGAAAAAAGTGGACCTTTTCCCGACTTTTGAAACGGGCGTGGCTGTTATGGTGAACTATGGCCTGGTTACCCCCCTTAAACGATTATCTGTCTTGTGTGGCCCGGAGATTCAAGAGGACATTTCACCGGAGGACTGGCAGTGCGTCACGTTCAATGGAATGATCTGTGGCGTACCGATCAACCGGGAGAAAGCGACCGGGCGCGGGTTTGTTTACCGGAAAGATTTAGCAGAGGCGTTGGGGTATCAGGAAGAGGATTTGCAGACCATACAGGATCTTGAAGATCTTCTGCTAAAAGTACGGGATGCATATCCGGACATGTATCCGGTCGTTACCAGCAGTGGCTTGGCAAGGCTCCCAATGCCATATGACCGGTTGGGAGACGACTTAGGTGTGCTGGAGAACAGCTTTACGGATTCCACGGAGGTTGTCAATCTGTTTGAGACGGATTCCTACCGGCAGATGGTGGAGCTCCAGTGGGATTGGGCGCAGAAAGGTCTGCTGATGCCGGACGGCGCGTCCAATACGGACAACGAGTTTTCACTGATGCGGGCAGGAAAGGGATTTGGGCACTTGCCAATGTAAAACCCGATAAATATGGTGAGGTCATCCGGAGTGTGGGATATGAAATTGGGATTTTTTCAATTGTCCCGCCGTATAGCGAGACCACATTGGTTTCTTCGATGTGGAGCATCGGTCATACCAGCGAGCAGCCCGACAAAGCCATGCGGGTACTCAACGAGATGTACACCAATCCAGAACTGGCAAACCTGCTCACCTATGGAATTGAGGGAAAACCTATCAAATACTGGACCATGAGCAAAATATTGTCGGATTTCCAAAGGGATTGACAGTGACAATGTACCCTATGGGTTTATTATTTGGTCATGGCCTAATGAGTTAATCGCCCATGTATGGCAGAAAGATCCGCCGGATGTTTGGCAGCAGGTGGAGACCTTTAATCAAGAGGCACACCCATCCCCAGCACGCGGATTTGTATGGGATAACACCGAGGTGCTTGAGAGGTCAGCGCCTGCAATGCGGTGTTGGACGAATATCGTAATGCCCTGGAATGTGGTTCTCTCGACCCGGCAGTCACATTGCCGCGTATGAACCAAGAACTCAGAGCAGCGGGTATTGACAAAATCCTTGCAGAGAAGCAAAACAATTAGACCACTGGTTGGCAGAGCGACGTTCATCGTAGAAAGTAGAAGTACCGTTTTACAGCGGCGTCATTCGCTGGATGAAAGACGAAGGATCGGGCCGAAAGGCCATTTATGGATAGCATTATATACGCGCACCCATGCTTGTCAAAAGCAAATCTTTGGCAGGCTTTCTTTTTCTACACATTTTTTTTAGAATGGAGGGATGCCCATGCAGGACATACGAGCGGACCAGAGTTAACGGTTACATTTTTAGGAAAAGGAGAAAAGCAGAATGAAAAAGATCCATCGATCTATTTGGGCATTGGTTCTGACCTTTACAATGCTGCTGGGCACGTGTACCAGCGCATTTGCAGCAACCTCGCGCGCGGAAGAACCGGAGATGAAAGAACCGGGCATTGTCACCATTCGCAGTGGCGACAATGTAAATGGTAAGATTCAGGGCGTCCCATCCGATACGGAGGGTGTCACCGTCTACAAGGGTGTTCCATTTGCGGAGCCCCCGGTGGGAGAATTGCGCTGGAAAGCGCCGCAGGATCTCACAGAGACGTGGGATGATGTGCGCGTTTGCGACAAATGGGGCAACCAGGCGATGCAGCCAGAAAACTTGAACCCCGTTGGCGAATTCTGGGGCGACGAGTTCTATTTTGACGAAGATTACAATCCCGAAATCAGCGAAGATTGCCTGTATTTGAACGTCTATGCACCGGAACATGCGGAAGACGAGCAGCTTCCGGTCATGGTTTGGATTCATGGCGGCGGTTACGACCATGGCCATGCATCCGAAATGGAGTTCAATGCTTCCAAATTGGCAGCGCAGGGGATCATCGTGGTATGTATCCAGTACCGTGTCAATGTATTTGGTTTCCTGGCTCTGCCGGAACTCAGCGCAGAAAATGAGGAAGGCGTTTCCGGTAACTACGGTACATTGGATCAGATCAAGGCGCTGGAATGGGTGAATGAGAATATTGCAGGATTCGGTGGCGATCCAGAGAACGTCACCATCTGCGGCCAGTCCGCAGGCGCCATGTCTGTAACAGCGCTGCTTTCCACAGATATGACGGACGGGCTGTTTAACCGTGCGATTATCCAGAGTGGTTTTGGCGGTTATGCAGCACCTGGCAGCTATAAATCCTTGGAGGAGAAGGAAGAAACTTGCCAAAACGCTATTGAAAAAGCATTCGGAGAGGGCGTCACCCTGGAAGAGCTTCGCGCAAAGGATGCGAAAGATTTCCTGGCGGATGACGTTTACAGTTCCCTCAAGAGTGCGGCCGGCAACAATACGTTGGATAACTATGTCTTTACAGAGGAATCCATCGATTTGACCCTTGAGGGTGCGCTCGACGGCATCGACATCATGATCGGCGGTACGGCGGATGAGTATACCTCCTGTCCGGTACGCCGGATGGCACGATGGATGTCGAAGCATTCCAGGAAAAGATGGAAAATCAGTACGGAGAGCTGTACAATCGCTCCATCTACAATGCGCTCAACGAGAAACAGGCTTATCGCATGAACCTGCGTTCCACCAGCGACAGCAGTTTGGCGAAGTACCGGATCTCCGCTGAATACGGCAAGACGCACAACGAAGATCACAACGCTTATGTTTACTATTTCGATCACGACTTGGCGCCCACGATCCGGAGATCGTAGGCAACCGTGATGAGGATTTCTACGGTTCCTTCCATTCCAGTGAGCTGTGGTATATGTTCAACTCCATGCGGGACGACATTGAAGGCCAACGCAACTGGACCGATGCGGATCACGAGTTGGGCGATATGATGTCCACCTACTGGGCAAACTTTGTCAAGACCGGCGATCCAAATGGGGAGGGCCTCCCGGTTTGGGAAGAATGTACCTCGGATACGAACGGTGCATTCATGCACTTTAAGGACGTGGAGGACGGCGTAGCGGCTGTCTGCACAACAAAATCCGATTATCCGGCGCGCGACCGCCTGATGATGGCGGCAAACCTGGATTCCTTCGACCTGACCGAGGACGATTTGCAGATGTCGTATAATATCCCCTATGGCGACATTCCCACAGAAATCGTCACAGAAGTACTGGACGATGGGCAGCGCGTAGTCGAAATCAACTTGACTTACGACAGTGCAGTCGATGAGGACAGCGTTTCCAAGGATGATTACAAGATCAAGGCAACCCTTACCTATGGAGACGGTTCCAACGATCTGGAAGGTTACCGCACCATCACGGACATCGATGTCAATGGCAATGTTGTGACCATTGAACTCGATCCCGAGATGAAACAGCCGTGACAAGCTTCTATAGTTCTTTGACGACCCCGTACGATATTTCGTATCTTGTAACACAAAAGGGAGAAATCGAAACAGCGGACGGGGACTGTTGAACCCGCAAAATATCAAGGATACCTCCATCACCAACCGCATTGTAGATGACTTCCAGAGTGCAACGGGCGGCAATGTCAACGGAAGATCCCTCAACTATCGCTATTATGACCCGATCAAGGTCAATGGTGTGAGTGAGGATGGCAAATATCCGCTGATCCTGTTCCTGCACGGCGGCGGAGAAAAGGGCGACAACAATTTGTCCCACTTGATCGCAAACAAGGGCGCCGTCGCTTGGGTAGAGCCGGACCGCGTTGCGCGCAATCCGGTCTATGTATTGGCGCCGCAGTGTCCGACCGAACCCTCTGGGTGGATCAACAAGGAAAACCAGGACCTGGTGGTTCAAATTCTGGAGGAATTTATCCAGGAACATCCGCAGGTGGATACGGACCGCATCTACATCGAGGGTATGTCGATGGGAGGCATGGGCACTTGGGAAATGATCCTGGAACACCCGGACCTCTTCGCAGCAGCAATCCCGATTTGCGGGCGTGTTTCTACCAGCTATTATGAAGATGGCGGCATTTGACGCATTGGCAAATATGCCGATTTGGGTTGCCCATGCAGAGGATGACCCGTCCGTCAACGTTCAGGGCTCGGACGATGCAGTTGCAGCCTTTGCAGGCACACGGCAACACTTCTGTAAAATATTATAAATATTTGCCGGAATCCATTTGGCCGAATCATCATCACAGCTGGAAGGCCGTGTATGAAGATGAAGAAATTTATAACTGGCTGTTCGAACAGAATAAGTCCAGAACCGAGAATGGCAGACGATCAACCCGTTGAAGACCCTTTACACGGTCAAGGACTATGGCGACGGTGTACAGGCCATTTGGGATTACGATGTCGATCCGATGTATGTGATGGTCAATGGTGACCGCGCGGTTCTGATCGATACCGGCATGGGCCAGGGCAATCTCTATGACGAGCTCAAGGCCATGTTGCCCGAAACAGTGACCAAGATTGATGTCCTACTGACCCACAGCCATGGGAGACCACACTGCTCAGGCCTATCAGTTCGCAGATAAAGAAGATGTGGAAACATATCTACATCGGCGCAGCGGACGAAGCCACAGTGAAATCGATGATGGAGCGTCAGGGCGTCAGCACTGAGAAGCTCACAGCGGTCAACGACGGCGATAAGATCCCGTTCGGCGACAAGTATTTCCAGGTCATCGATATTGTGGGACATACGGCTGGTTCCGTTGGCTACATGATCGAAGACAAGCTCTTCACTGGTGATGCGATTGGTTCCGGGTATGTCTGGATGCAGATCGGCATGTGCTCCATTGAAGAATATGTGAACTCCCTGCAGCACCTCAACGATTCCATCGGCGACCGTGACCTGACCGTTTATGGCGGCCACACGCAGTATCGCGGCACAATGACCGACCAATATGTCCGCGATATTCTCGAATGTGCGAAGGGAATTGTGGATGGATCTATCGAAGGTGAGCAGTATATCCGCGGCAATGTCCGCGATGCGAAGATCGCAACCTATGGCACGGCTTCCATCGTTTATGATCCTGCGAAGGTGACCGACACCTGTGAGGTGGAACTCGTCACGAAGGTGATGGACGACGGCCAGAAGGTAATTGAAGCGGTTGTCACCTACCCAGAAGATGTCAATCCGGATTCTATCTCTACAGCGACATATCAGGTACGTGCGGAGCAGACAGCGGATAACCCAACCTTTAACAATGTTGGCATGCGGACCATCACCGGCGTCCAGGTGGATGGGAATCAGGTTACGATCTCCCTCGACCCCACGGATACGATCGCAGGCACCAGTTATTTCGATTACAATGCGTTCCAGACCTTCATGTTTGACCTTTCCTATGAGGTTACCCAGCTGCGCGATGTCGAGCTGGCCAACGGCGAGACCGTAGCAGCAGGCGGGACCTATGCAAACACTTCGGTTACGAACCTGACCGTGGACGACTTCCAGGAGGCAGAAGTTACGAACAAAGCGGGCAAGACGATCCCATATCGTTATTATGACCCGATCCAGTCCGCTGGTAAGGATGCAGACGGCAAGTATCCGGTGGTAATCTTCCTGCACGGAGCGGGTGAATCCGGCGACAATAATTTGTCCCCATATCATCGCGAACAAGGGCGCCGTCGTTTGGGCAGACCGTGTGGACATGAACCCGTGTTATGTGCTGGCGCCGCAGTGCCCGAGCATGGCCGAAGGCTGGGTTCAGGAGGACAACGAAGCGCTTGTCATGCAGATGCTCGATGAGTTCATCGCAGAGCATGCAGCCACCATCGACACAGATCGCATCTACATCCAGGGCCTGTCTATGGGCGGTTACGGCACCTGGAAGATCATCCTCGACCATCCGGAAATCTTTGCAGCAGCAATGCCGATGTGCGGTGGCGTGGACGATAGCTACTATGCAAACAACAACGAAGCGTTCCAGAAGATCAAAAATATGGCAATCTGGACCTTCCACAATGCGGATGACAGCACTGTTCCGGTGGAAAATACCCGCAAAGTGGTGGAGGCTCTGAAGGCAGTTGGTAGCCAGTGTATCAAGTATGAAGAGTACAGTGCCGGCTCTACCACTCCGGACCCGCATCAGGTTTGGAAGTATGTGTACAGCGACCGCAATGGCACACCGTACAACTGGCTGTTCCAGCAGTCGTTGAGCCGTTCGAAGAATCATACACAGAATCCGTCCTTGAGTACACCAAGGAGACAATCAAACCGGGTATGACGGTTGTGCGCGACTATGAACTCGGCCAGATTTGGGTGCTCGAAAACAAGGATGGCGCCACGGTAATCGATACCGGTATGGGCGCAGGTGATCTGTTTGATTACATTGTCAACAATGTCCTGGAAAACAAAAATGCGAACATGAATGTGGTTCTGACACACAACCATGGTGACCACATCGGATGTCTGGACGACTTTGTCGGCAAGGACCAGGTGAAGAACGTTTATGTCGCAGAGGGAGATAAGGACGCAATCATTAAGAAGATGGGACCGGATGCCGATAAAGTTTCCATTGTCAAAGATGGTGATTTTATCAGTATTGGTAACGGTGAAAACCTAGAGGTTGTCGCAGTTCCCGGCCACACGGCAGGCTCCATTGTTCTGTTCTATGGCGATGAGGACGTGTATTTACCGGCGACGCTGTGGGTTCCGGAGACCTATGGATGCAGATCGGCATGTGTTCGATTCAGACCTACACCAAGTCTTTGCAGCACTTTATCGATAAGGTAAACGGCCGCCAAATGATGCTACGTACCGGCCACGCGGAAAACCTGGAGCCGTTCACAGAGGAATACCTCGATGACTTGATGAATTGTGCAGAAGGCATCATCGACGGCAGCATTGAACCCACCGTCTATCCAAGAAGAGATGCAAGCTATGCCTCTTACGGCAGAGCGAACATCGTCTACTATCCGTATCAGATCTTCGATGCAGACTTCACAGATCTGAATGAAGCTATTCAGGATGCGGAATCCCGCTCTTCCAGCAAGTATACCAGCGACTCTTGGGCAAAATTGCAAGAGGCGGTTGCAGCAGCAAAGGCCCTGCCGTCTACAGCAACACAGCCCACAGTGGATGCTGCCGTACAGGCGATCAACGACGCCATCAAGGCGTTGGTTCCGAGAAGCAGTTCTTCCTCTTCTGGCGGCGGTTCCACGACTGTTTATGTGCCTGCGGATAGTACCTATGGTGAAGACGGAAGCGGTGTGCCAACAACACCAGGAACGGGTACTGGTACAACGGTCACTGGTCCATATGTGAAATCTGACACGACGCTTCCGTTTACAGTCAAGCAGGGCCAGGCATATTGCTTCAAGATGACACTGGTGAATGGCAGCAATATTTTGCCGCTCTTCACCGTTGGCGATGGCAGCGTATTTAAGACTCAGTTTGTAACGCAGATTGGCAATGACTACTACTTCCGCATTTGGGCAATCGGTGATGTGGGCGAGTCCACCGGCGTGTACACCACGTTGACAGGTCAGGCCGCACAGCAGCACTGTGTAGTAACCATTGCAGCGTAAGGACTTCTCTAGGCTGGGCGCGGTTGATGGGCAACAGAAATCTACTGCCCAGCAAAGCTGCTTTTCTCTTGGGGCCGCCCGGATTTTCCGGGCGGCAACCAGAAAAGGGAGCATCAAATCAATTTACTTATTCCTTTTCTTTTTCATCTTCCTTAACCCATTTTTTATAAAAGAACGGCGAAGGCAGCAGCATCGGTTTTCCGAGGTTGAATGGCTTCTGCTATTCTTTTATTTGGCGCTTGGGCAAAAGAATGGAAAAATCGGATGGTTTCTCCAAACAATGATTGAAATTTATGCTACAGCGTGTTATAATTACTATCAGTTTTCATATCCGCCCGTAGCGAAGCTGGATATCGCAGCAGATTCCGATTCTGAAGGCCGGGGTTCGAATCCCTCCGGGCGGGCCAGATGTGTGTGAAGTTTCACACAGCGTGCTCCTTCTTTGCCCTCTTTATGGGCGGCCTGAATCTGAAAGCGATTCAGGCGAGAAGGGACGGTATTCTTGGAAACGGGGAGATTGTGCAGGGCCGCGAATATAGAGATTTCATTGGGTTTGGCGGTTGTAGCACGAGGATATTTCTCCGGACGTTTGTTGATTCAACGGGAAAAGCCGTTGGAAAAAAGGAAACTGCCGTGTACAAGGAATGGAGGACGTAGCCTTGTATTGCGCAAAGGAGAAAAAAGATGAGAGCGGTTGCTCCGTGTGCAACCGGTTGAGCCAATTTTGTATAGAGGATGGCGTATTGCGCCATGTTGGAAACCCTTTCCCTTGGTAGGAGAGGGTATTTTTATTGTGTGGAACTTTTTGAGGGGAAACGTTTTAACATGGGGCCTTGGTTGGCCCGCTTTGAGGAATCATTGCAATCGGGGGGCATTTTTAGAGAATTTCATCAGAGAATAGGCGGTGTGGAAGCATCCGCTTTTTATACCGCGGTATGGAAGAAAAGGATTATTTTAATACCGGGAGGAGATTCTGGGTGAACGTTTTAGTAATTGGATGTGGTCGGCTGGGGAGGCGTCTGGCAGAACTGCTGGATCACCATGGACATGATGTCGCTGTAGTCGATTCGGATGCGGATGCATTTCGCATGTTGGAGAAGGATTTTAATGGGATGACCGTTACCGGTTTTCCAATGGATACCAAAGTGTTGAAGAATGCAGGGATTGAAAGCTGCGATGCGGTGGCAGTCTGTACGCCGGATGACAATTTAAACATCACCATTTCGCAGATTGCGAAGGAGTTTTTGGTGTGCGCAATAGTGGCCCGCATTTCGACCCTGCGCGCGAAAAGGTCTTTAAGCGCTTTGGCCTCAAGACGGTGTGCCATACAAAATTGGCGGGAGACGCAATGTTTACGGCATTGACACAGCCTTGGGATTCAAGGAGCTGACCATCGGAACGGCAACGGTGGCTTTCCATGTGAAGGAGGCAGACCGCTCTTGGTATGGACTTTCGCTCAGCCAATTCCTGTAAAAGATGGGGAACAGCTCTTTGGATTGGTTCATGCGGACGGCACAATGGTGCTCAATACGGGGCGACACGATCAGCTGATCGGAGAAAATGACCGTTTGGTCTTCTCCAACATTATTGATTGACAATGAGGAAAGACTTCCTCGTATAACTTTTATCGCAGAGAATGTGTGGAAAACTTTGCTGTGCGCAAATGTATAAAAGGTAAGCGCATGTTTGATAAAAGGGCCCTCGGGGAAAACGGCCTGATTTTTATAGGGAATTAATGAATTGTATTAAATAAATAAAATATACAAACCGTATAATTCGGGAGGAAAAACGATGCGAATTGTGATCGTTGGAGGCGGAAAGCTAGGGTATCATCTGGCTACGAATATGTTGGAGAGCAAACACGACGTTCGTTTGATCGAAAAAATAAACTCCGTTGTATGCGATTGGCAAATGAACTGGACGTAGAAGTGATCTGTGGCGATGGAACAGAAATCGAAACGCTGGAAGAGGCGGGTACGCAGAACGCAGATTGTTTTATCGCAGTTACCGGTCAAGACCAAGACAATCTAGTAGCAGCACAGTTGGCGAAAAAGGCAGTTTAAGGCAGTAAAGGTGATTGCCCGCGCAAACGACCCGAGAAACATGGATGCGTTGCGTATTTTGGGGGCGGACATTGCCGTCAGCAGCACAGAAATCATCACAAATTTGATTGAGCAAGAAGTTGATGTGGCGGAAATGCATCTTTGGCAACCCTGAACAAAGGGCGCGCGGGAATCTGTGCGATGACGCTTCCAGCGGATACAGCCTTGGAGGGTGTGATGCTGAAGGATATTGATTTACCGGATAGTTCACTGGTTATCTCCATTCTTCGTGGGGAGTCTATGATGATTCCAAACGGCAATACAGTGATTCATGCGAATGATGAAATAGTCGCGGTGTGTGAAGGCAAGAGTCAAAAACAACTCTTAAAGATTTTACGGGAACGCAGATAAACGCCCAAAAGGGCACATGTGCATAAAATGCACATGTGCCCTTTCGTTTGTTTATTTTTTTTCGCTGTTTTTCCAGTGGTATTTAAAAATATTTTATAAATATTATATAATAAAACAAAAATATACACCCTAAACATACAAAAATTTGCAGGATTGACAGACTGTCTATGGAATGGTAAAATATCCCTATAAATTTACATGCATATTTATTAGCGAATATGTAATGCAGTTTTTCAAACTACAGCTCCATTTGCTGTAGAAACAATGATTGAAAGAGGAGGACTAGACATGAAAAAGAGAAGGTTGCTGTTATCGGGAGTATCCATTCTGTTGATGCTGCTTTGCTAGCAGGTGGAACCATGGCATGGTTTACGGATACGGAAAAGGTAAATGCGGACTTCACAGCAGGTGTTTTAGACATTACGGTAGAGCCGGGCAAAGATGCGGAGACACCTTTGAGCTTTGACAATTTGCGTCCCATGGAATACGAAAAGTTTCTGGCAGAGATCAATCAAGCGGGCAATGGCAATGTATCTGTAGATGGCTATGATCCGAAACCGGTTTATTTCCAGCCAGTGGTTGTTACCAACGCAGGGACTCTTCCTGTTTGTTTACATAGAGCTTTCGGTGGAAGCTCTGGATATGAAAGATGTAGAATGCCCGGAGAATGGGGAGAAGAAGATCGAGATTGTCAAGGATGCCCAGGGCAGAGAGACGATCAAGCAGGCTTATAGCCCGACCATTCGAATGTGCGCGTTGCTTGTACAAACGGCTTGGATGATGTTGAAGCTTGCTGTTTGAAAAGGTCAATGGCTCGTGGACAGTCGTATCAGATAACTTTGAACCCCGATTCCAACGGAAAACCCTATACGCCGGCCATGGTACTTCCAGCGGCGAGCGGCACACAGACCTATGTGATCGGTGCCTATTTGCCGGATACCGCGGCAACGCATATCAGGGAAAGCACTTCCATGGAAATGTTGTGGTAAATGCTTTCCAGACCGATGAAGGTGCGGGCGCAGCGGATATGGCGACGGTACAGTGGGTCATGGACGGAAAGGTGATCGGCTCCTATCTGGTGCTGTTCCCTGAGGGCGAAACCACGATGACTTTGACGCCGGATTTAGCAAGCTCGGCGCAGGATATGAACTGGTAGATCCGAATGCCTCGAAAGTGGTGTCCAAGACGGATAAGACGGTTTCCTTTGAGGTGAAGCTTCAAGAAGATGGGGATGGCAGCCTGCGGAAGAGGCTATTTGGGTTCGTTCCGCAGAAGAACTGATGAGTATCGGCAATGGCTTGATCAATTCTACCGTCTTGGAGGGGATATTGACCTTTCCGATTATAACTGGGAAACCGATTGGCGGAGAAAAACGGATGAAAACCTTTACCGGCGGTTTCGATGGATGTGGGGTATCAGATTACAGGATTGAATATTGGGCAGGACGAGCAAACTGGACGGAGCGTTAAACGAGCGGCCAATCGGGCGCGCCGAAATATGCGGGTTGTTTGCCTATTGTGATGGTGCAGAGTTGAAGAATATTGTTATCGAAGCGCCTCAGGTAAAAACAAGTGAAATTTGGCGGCGCTTTGGTAGGTAAAATAATACCCGTATAGAGAACTGCACGGTAAATGGTGGTACAATCGTGGGACGATACAAAAGGTTCTTGTAAACTGGGCGGCTTAGTAGGAGATCTCATCGGTTCGGATTCAATTGCAAAGAACTGTTCTGTTTCCGCAGAAGTGACGGCTATAGGAACGGCGAAATCGACCGTAAATGTGGGTGGTCTGGTTGGAGCTTTACTCTGGAACCATTGACAGTTGCACATTTACTGGAAATGTTCAGATGACAGGCAGTACGAAGGAAGGCAAGACCATCGCTGTAGGCGGTTTGGCTGGATGGCTGCTTGGAACGGCTACCGATTCCCATGTAGAGGGAAAGGTAACCAATCAAAGCACGGGTACAGCAGGAAAGATCTATGTAGGCGGCCTGGCGGGCATGTTGAGTGATCCGGCAAAGGATTGTACCGCAGAAGTAGAAGTGCAGAATACTGGAAAGGCAGAAGAAATCTATATTGGACAGGTATCCGGCAATACACTTGCTTAATATCGCGGTAAGCACCGGCAGAAGATGGTAAAAATGCTGAAAGTGCCGGGGGGCTGAAAGAAAAGGGCCTTTATCCAGGAAATTTTCAGGCGTGAATAAAGAGGATGCCCTAAAACGACAAATTTTTCGATTTATAGAAAGGCGGCAACCTCTACCTGTTTGGAAAATATCTGAGTTTCTAAAAAGCGAGGGTGTCCCAAAAGTCATGAAATGACTTTTGGGACACCCTCTTGTCGTATGATTTTAACTATAAAAGGCAATACATATCCGAATCTGTCAAACGGCTTCTTCTGGTTTTGCAAAGACAGGACTTGCCATACACCCAAAAAGAAATCCATGCTCAAATGTTTCCTCCATGACGCCTGTAGATCGATCTTACGGAAACGATTGTGTCGAGTCCCATCTTAAAAGCCCAATAAACGGTAAGGATACACGACGGGAAACAACATCAAATGTCTATCCGACAATAATTTTCCTTCGGGAAGGACAGCGCCCTTGTTGTGTGCACGTTTGATTGCTATGGCTAGCGCCAAGGAGATCGGCCCTACACGCCCGATAAACATGGTTAAACAAAGTACAAATTTTGAGATAGCACTCAAAGAGGGGGTTAATCCAGCCGTCAGTCCCACGGGTTCCAAATGCAGAAGTTGCTTCCAAATAGCGCGTCAATGGCGCTGATGGGATGCGCATTGGTGGAAAGAATGACGCCGGTTGTGCAGACGACAACCAGAATCGCGACCGTTACAATGGCAAGGGAACGGTATACCGTCCCTTTTTCCACACGGCGATGGTGTAAGGTTGTATCTTCTTTACCAGCCATAACGCTGATTACCGTTGCGATCAAAACAACAAAGGTAGTCACTTTGACACCGCCGCCGGTACCGGCAGGCGCGGCGCCAATAAACATCAGAAAGACCGTAAACAGTTTGGTGATGTCGTGTTCGCTGGCAATGTCAACCGAGGCAAAGCCGGCGGTACGGGCGCTGGTGGATTGAAAAAAAGGCTGTCAAAATTTTCTGAAAGATATTCTTGCCTTCTAAGGTGTTATCCCATTCAAAGAACAAAAAGCCAATGGTACCGATTACCAAAAGGATCAGGGTCATACGAAGAACAATGCTGGAATGTAGGTTCAAGGAGGTGGGCTTTTTCTTGTGAAAAAGCGGGGGAAAGCTTGGCAAAATAAATATTGCTGATGACAATAAAGCCAAGGCCGCCCACAATAATCAACAGGGCCACCAGGATACAGACCAACGGATCGTTGGCATACCCGATGAGGCTGTTGTCCGGTTTTTCAAATCCAAGGATGTCGAATCCGGCGTTGCAGTAGGACGAAACAGCGGTGAAGATGGAAACCAAATTCCATGAAGCCCAAACTTCGGGACAAAACGAAGGGCAAGAATAGCCGCTCCGATCAGTTCGCTGCTGAGGGTAAAGTCAAAATGATCTTTACCAAATGGTAAATATCCATAGCATTGCCCGCGGTATTTTCCGTTGCAAGCTGTAATTCCTGCAGGCCAAGCTTCCGGCGCGAAAGCAGCGTAAAACCGGTGGTAAACGTGATAACGCCCAGGCCCCCAATCTGAATGAGAAACAGGATGACAACCTGCCCCAAACCATTCCAGTGCGTCCAGGAGTCAAAAAGGAACCAAACCAGTCACACAGGTCGCCGATGTCGCAGTAAACAGGGCATCAATCATGGATGTTGCGTTACCGCTCCGACTCATGATCGGAAGCGTAAGCAGAACAGCGCCCAAGAGAATGACGGCAAAAAAAGCTGGAGACGATGAGACGGACAGGCGGCATGTTTTTTAGACGTTTCGTTAAAGGAAAGCCCTCCTGCAATTCGATCACCCCGAAATACACAGCCCACACATTCCTGAGCGGACAGCGATGTTATTCATAAAATTAAAAGCATTTGCGGAAAAGTCAACGATTGGAGAGGCGTAAAGGGCCTTCGGAGAGATAGCGGCTGAGGCCCGAACGTTCCAAGAAAATCGCAAGTGGAAGCCCCAACACATAACAGACGGCCAGTTCTCCCAGGCCAACCGAGAGGGCGGAAGCTGCAAATCCAGTCCAAAGGAAGCCTTCCGGGGCAAAAACGCGATTTCCGCCCCTGATGATTACGGCGTTGAACAGCACCGGCGGCAGTGGAGCAAGCCAGGGAATATCCTTTATCCGGACAGTTCGCAACATCCGTGTGGAAATCGCCGCCAATAAGGTGGCAAGCGTTCCAAAGATCATATCAGCCGCCCCGTATCCGCTGAAGATATTACTCAGCAGGCACCCGATCGTCAGACCGGGGACCGCTGCCGGAGTAAACATCGGCAGGATGGTGAGCGCCTCAGAAAACCGAAATTGTACCGGTCCATAGGCGAGGTTCATGGTAGCGGCTAGAAGCGTCAGTACCGTGTAGATGGCGGCAATCATGGCGCCCTGCGCCAAGCAAAGACCGCGCTGCGAGTTTGTTTTTCATTTGTGATTCCTCCGTAGTTTTCTTTTAGGTCAGGAGCTTGCGACTGACCCTGCTCACCCAGTAGAAAATACCCTGAGCAGTCCCTTTAATGTACTACAATTCGTAGAGAAAAGCAAGATATGCATAAAAAGATTTCATTAAAGGATTTTGCAGAAAAAGCCGGTAAACATTGCCTTTCCATGGAAAGAGCAAATTGAGTATAAAGGGGAATGTACCCAAGCTGAAACTTGCACAAAAGTGTCCAAAGAAAAAACGCCAGGCACAGAATGCTCTGTGTCCGGCGTTTCTTTTCAGGGAATTTCAGATCGAATCAAAAACGGGGTTGATTTTGATGTAAGGAAAGGGATCTCCTATCAGCGTTCTTCCTCATCCCCAGTCCTTAACGGGACATGCTTTTCAATCAAAACTTTTTGCAATCCGGCGGTCTTCCACCGCGAGAACAAACCGTCAAAGTCAGACAGTCGATGTCGATGCTCGGATGCTCCTCCGGTTTCGGAATATGCCCCAGATTTTCTACAATTAAGCCGGCGACCGTGTCGTATTCCCCTTCCGGAAGCTCTACGCCCACCAGGTCGGAAATCTCATCGATCGGCGTGGTGCCGTCCACGGTAAACTTGTTTTCGCCAACCTGGTAGATGTCCTCCTCTTCGTGGTCGTACTCATCCTGGATATTGCCTACAATGGATTCCAACAGGTCTTCCATGGTAATCAGACCTTCGGTACCGCCGTATTCATCCACAATGATGGCGATTTGCAGCTTGCGCTCGATCATTTCCGCTAAGAGTTGGCTGCACTGTTTCGTTTCGGGACGAAGTAAACACTCCGCATCAAACTGGTCAACGGAATGTGATCGTTTGTTTGCTTTCCTACATATTTCAGGAGATCTTTCACATAGAGGATTCCAACGATATTGTCGAGGTCTTCGTGATACACGGGGATGCGGGAAAAGCCTTCTTCCAAGGAAAGGTTTACCACATCCTGAATCGTCGCCGTATCCTCGACCGCCGTGACGTCGGTGCGATGGGTCATGGCTTCATCGACCGTTGCATCGCTGAAATCAAAAATATTGGAAATCATATCTTTGGCGCTCTCGCCGATCACACCTTTTTCTTCCCCTTGATCGACCATCATCAGGATTTCCTCCTCGGTGACAGTTTGCTCATTCTGGTGTGGGTCGTATCCCATCAGTTTGAGGACCAGGTTGGTGAAACCGTCAAAAAGGAAATGAACGGTGGAAGAAGGAGGAGATGCCGTTCAAGATGCCTGCAAATTTAAAGGACAGCACCTCTGCACGCTGCATGGCAATCTTCTTCGGAACCAGCTCGCCAAAGACCAGTGAGAAATAGGACAGGAACAAAGTGACCAATACCGTGGATATACCGAAGAGCACATCATATGGAATTGGCAAAAACGCAAAGGCGTCTGCCAGTTTCCGGCAAACGTCTGGGAAGCCGCTGCTGAGGTCAAAAGCCCGCCAACGTGACGCCGACCTGAATGGTGGCCAAAAACCGGCTGGAATCCTTGGTGAGCTTGAGGACACGTTTGGCGCGTTTGTCGCCATCCTCCGCCATTTACGCACCTTATTGTCGTTCAATGTGATAATCGCAATCTCAGAAGCCGCGAAGAAAGCGTTGATTAAAATGAGAACAATCAGGAGCACAATGGAAAAGGCAGAGAAGGACGTTTGGGCCGAAGCCGTTTGCACGCTTGTAGACAGCGGCCATAAATGGCCTACGGGTTCAGGCATAAATTTTCCCCTTTCGGCAGGCAGAACCTGCATAGTATAATGTTATTATGGTAATTTTATTTTATCCTATACGATGGGTTGCTGTCAATCGTCATACGGCCCTGTAGAATGTGTGGAGAGACCTATTTGCAGAAGGAATCATCCCCTGGCAGCAGCGCGAACAGGAAGCTTGCAGTTGACAGATGGTTTAGGAAAATCTTTCCCTCTGATATGGACGATATTCTGTTTATTTCTCTGGATAAATGCGGTTTTTCCTTTACATGCGCCATAAAAGATGCTAAAATTTAGATTGGTACAGTGTGGGTGTATTGTACCGGGAGAAATATCAAGATTCTTAAAAGGAGGAAAATATCATAATGGCAAGACAAAAGAAAAACATGGACGGCAACACCGCCACCGCGCATGTATCGTATGCGTTTACGGATGTTGCTGCGATCTACCCGATCACCCCGTCTTCCCCGATGGCGGATGAGACGGACAAGTATTCCGCTGCAAACGAAAAATCTTTTCGGAAGAGGTTACAGGTTACCGAGATGCAGTCCGAGGCGGGCGCGGCCGGCACCGTGCATGGCTCCCTTGCTGCCGGCGCCTTGACCACGACGTTCACCGCCTCTCAGGGCCTGCTGCTCATGATCCCCAATATGTACAAGATGGCCGGTGAATTCCTTCCCGAGCGTTATTCCATTGTTCCGCCCGTTCGCTGGCCACCCATGCGCTGTGCATCTTCCATGCGAAATTTTACATCATTGATGCTTTTGAAATCGCGAAGAAAATCGGTCTCGGCGGACGGATCAATATGATTATGCAGTCCGCTTTCTTCCATCTGACAAGATCATTCCCGAAGCAGATGCTGTGAAATACCTGAAAGACGCCAATGAACATTCCTACGGGCGGAAAGGCCAGAACGTAGTCGACATGAATAATGCGGCTGTCGACGCGGGTATCGCAGGAGCCGTTGAGATCCCCATCCCCGAAGAATGGGCGCATGCGACCGAAGGCGGCTTTATTGCCAAAACAAACCGTCCCGATTTCGTGAGAGACGTTTGCGACGTCATGAACCGGCAGGAAGGGGATGATCTTCCGTTTCCACATTTAAAGGCTGGGAAAACGGCACGTTCACCACAGGCACATCGCACTACGAACGTACTGCCGCGGCCATCCAGGTTCCGGAATGGATCCCTGAAAACTGTATTTCCTGCAATCAATGCGCTTTTTTGTCTGCCCCCATGCCGCCATCCGACCCTTCATTGTGACCGAGGAGGAAGAAGCCCGTGCGCCGGAAGGATTCATCTGCAGAGATCTGCCGGGGCCGAAAAAGGGATTGAAATACCAAACCCGATGAATAAATTCACTGTCCGCGGTTCTCAGTTTGAACCGACATACTTTGAGTTTTCCGGTGCCTGCGCAGGCTGCGGTGAAACGCCTTATGTCCACCTGGTCACCAATCTCTTCGGTGACAGAATGCTTATTGCCAACGCCACAGGCTGTTCCTCCATTTACGGAGCAAGCGCTCCTTCCATGCCTTACTGCACCAACGCGGAAGGCCAGGGACCCGCATGGGCAAATTCCCTCTTTGAGGACAATGCGGAATTTGGCCTCGGCATGCACCACAAAAACGGCTATAGAAGAATGGCTTGCCGGAAAGGATGTGGGGACGGCACTCGGAGCAGGGCGGAAAAACTGGAAGCCGCGCTGAACGCAAAAGTCTCTTC
>VOFE01001540.1_pt1 | contig 45405 bp, 65 predicted proteins | sample 5384071 | NCBI WGS metagenome assembly VOFE01 (sample SAMN12384724, study PRJNA508395) | human gut metagenome | isolation source: healthy gut D | host: Homo sapiens
TTAATTGGTGCTGCAAAGATAGATCCGGTTGCGTACACAAAAAATAGAATTTCATTTTATAAAGATAGACAATCTTATTTTTTGCAGTATATTTGATAGATAAGATACATTACTATATATTTGCGCAGAACAGTCGAATCATATACTATGAAATTATGGTAAAACTGAAAGATGGATTTACCGGGGAAAGAGCTCTAGTGCTGCCCCGCATTATCGTTGACAAGATGGAAGAAGACCCGCTTACCTCCATGCTGCACATTACCGACATCGGATATTATCCGAAAGCCAAGTATCATTTTCGGGAACGGAAAGAGCCCATCAACCAGTATGTATTCATCTATTGCATAGACGGGGCCGGTTGGTATCGCATCGGCAATCAGGAATATACCGTATCCGCCAACCAGTATTTTATCCTCCCTGCGGGAGTCCCCCATGCCTATGCTTCCGATAAATCGTCTCCATGGACTATTTACTGGATACGTGATCTTCTGTACCAATTCTTCTTTCACATCGGGAAGAAGTTCCATAGAGGTGATCTTGATTTCCAGCTCATCCTGCCGCCATTGCTTGGCTTGGCAACGGGCCTTGATATACAGGAACGTGCCTTCATTGAGATACCCCTGATAAGTCACCCAGTCATTTCCCCAGAAAGGTATTTCCGTAGAGCCCGAATAACAATACCATACGGATTACCATTCTTGCTGACTCCACGACGGACACTGGTCACGATGCCACCCATTGTAATCTCCCGGCCCACAAGTGCTGTCTTATCTTCCAGCTCTGTCATGTGAGTGTTGCAAACATGCTCCAGAACTACGGAATACTCATCCAACGGGTGTGCGGACAGATAGATACCTACCAAATCGCGCTCCCGGTTCAAACGGTCGAGGTCGCTCCAACGTTCCGCTACCGGTATTTCCGGAGTGGCGATATCCACCACATTCTCACCGCCGAACAAGGAGTTTGCAGCCGCAGCCTGGTCGACCTGGTAACGGTTACCATACCGCACCAAGGTTTCGAGGAAGACCTCGTTCTTGGAATTTACGGCAAAATACTGCTCTCGCTTCAGCTCCGGGAAGCTGTCGAACCCGCCCGCCAAAGCAAGACATTCCAGATTCTTCTTGTTGCAGGCTGTCAGATTGACACGTTGCACAAAATCAAATATACCCTTGAAAGGACCATTCTTCTCGCGTTCCTCCATGATGCTCTGCACAGCACCCTCGCCTACCCCTTTCACCGCGCCAAGACCAAAACGGATATTGCCTTCATGGTTGACGGTGAACTTCAGGTTACTTTCATTCACATCCGGACCCAGCGTATGGATGCCCATTGCCTTGCATTCGTCCATCAGCTTCGTGATATCGGTAATGTTGGCCAAACTTCGGCTCATGACAGCCGCCATGTATTCCGACGGGTAGTTCGCCTTGAGGATAAGCCGTCTGATAGGCCACCCACGAATAGCAAGTAGCATGTGATTTATTGAACGCATAAGATGCAAACTTTTCCCAGTCCGCCCAGATCTTTCTCAAGTACTTTCGGGTCATGCCCGTTCTTTTGTCCACCCGAAATGAACTTCGGCTTCATGTGATCCAGTTTGTCACGTAGCTTTTTACCCATCGCTTACGCAAGGCATCGGACTCACCACGAGTGAAGTCAGCCAACAGACGTGACAGAAGCATCACCTGTTCCTGGTATACCGTAATACCGTACGTATCTTCAGATACTTCTCCATGATGAGGATATCATACTCGATCGGCTTACGCCCACTTACGGTCGATGAAGTCCGGAATATAATCCATCGGACCCGGACGGTAAAGAGCGTTCATCGCAATCAAGTCTTCGAAGGTACTCGGCTGCAATTCGCGCAAATACTTCTGCATTCCGGCCGATTCGAACTGGAACGTACCAATCGTACGGCCTTCGCAATAGTTTATAGGTAGCTGGGTCGGAAATGGATATCTTGTCGATGTCGAGTTCCAAGCTTACTGCAGACGTACATTGGCAACGGCCTCCTTGATGATAGACAAGGTTTTCAGTCCGAGGAAGTCCATCTTGATAAGTCCCGTATCTTCAATCACCGAACCTTCGTATTGGGTAACGAGCATCTTCTCGCCCGTCTCCTTATCATCAGCAGTACTTACGGGTACCCAATCGGTAATGTCATCACGGCAGATAATCGTACCGCAGGCATGCACACCGTACCGCGTACGTTACCTTCAAGCATTTTGGCATATTTCATCGTATCGCGCACCAGGGGATCGGGCGAAGCCTCCGCAGCCTGCAATTCGGGTACGTACGCAATGGCATTCGGCAGGTTGAGTTTCTTGTCGGGAATCTTATCCGGCACGAGCTTGCCAGACGGTCCGATTCGCTCAAAGGCAGTTTCTGTACGCGCGCCACGTCCTTGATCGCTAGCTTGGTTGCCATCGTACCATATGTAATGATGTGCGCTACTTTTTCCTGACCGTATTTTATTAGTCACCCAATTCAGCACTTCACCACGCCCATCATCATCGAAATCCACATCAATATCGGGCAAGGAGATACGGTCGGGATTCAAGAAACGTTCGAACAGAAATCGTATTCAATCGGGTCTATTTTAGTGATGCCCAAGCAATATGCCACGGCCGAGCCGGCAGCCGAACCACGTCCCGGTCCTACCGACACGCCCAGCTGTGTGCGGGCGGCATTGATAAAGTCCTGCACAATCAAGAAGTAACCTGGGAAACCCATCGTCTTCATAATGTACAGCTCAAAGACCAGACGTTCCTTCACCTCGTCGGACAAGGGATCACCGTACAGTTTTTTAGCACCGTCGAATGCCAATTTTGCCAGATAGTCGGCTTCCAGCTTAATACGGTAGAGCTTGTCGTAGCCCACCCAGTTTCTCTATCTTGGCATTGGCGGCCTCCTCACTCATTACCACCTTGCCGTTTTCGTCCTGGGTGAACTCATCAAATAAGTCCTTTTCTGTATATTTCTCCGATACCCCTCTTCCGTTCCAAAATCTTCCAGGAATAGCAAACGTAGGCATAATCGGAGCGTGGTCGATGGAATAATATTCCACCTTGTCCAAAATCTCCAAGGTATTGGACAAGGCTTCGGGAACATCCTCAAACAAGGCGTTCATCTCAGCCTTTGTCTTCATCCATTCCTGCTTGGTATAAAGCATTCGGTTAGGGTCATCCAGATCCTTACCCGTGCTCAGACAGATCAGACGGTCGTGCGCTTCCGCATTCTCTTCATCTACAAAGTGAACGTCATTCGTACAAATAACTTGACATTATTTCCGGGCATACTCCAGCAACTTTTGTTCGCATTTGCTGAAGCGGATAGGCTTCATGATTGGCACGGGGTACAGTCGCCTTATGGCGCTGCATCTCCAGATAGTAGTCATCACCAAACAGGTTCTTATACCATTGGATCGCTTCTTCGGCCTCTTCCAAACTGCCCTGGTCATTATAATTTCTTAGGCACCTCGCCACCCAGACAGGCCGAGCAGACAATCAGACCTTCGTGATACTTCTCCAGCTCGCTACGATCGGTACGCGGACGCATATAATATCCCGCGTGTCCACGCGTGCGATACTAATTTAATAAGGTTATGATAGCCTTTTCATTCTTGGCAAGTACAATCAAGTGATAACCACTCTGGTCCTGCTTGCCTTCTTTCAGGTCCATTGTACGGCGTGCCACGTACATCTCACAACCGATGATCGGTTTGAAGAGCTTGTTCTCCGCTTCCACGATCTTAGCTTTGCAAGCAGCTATCTCCGCCTCCTTATCCTCACATTCCATGTGCCCTTTTTCAATCCCTGCAATCCGCTTCTTCAGATCCTTGATTTCACCTTTCGGACCGCTGTTCTTCTTATTGACGTAGTTCGTAAATTCCTTGATGCCGAACATATTTCCATGATCGGTCACGGCTATACCCTTCATCCCATTCTGCATTGCTTTATCAACCAGACGAGCTACGCTTGCCTGACCATCCAGTAAAGAATATTGCGTATGAACGTGTAAATGAACGAAATCCTGCATAATGATAAGTAGTTAATTTGAAGGCATAAAATTACTACCTCCCGGGTTATAAACAAAAATAATCCTCAAAAAGTTATCAACACTCGCATTTCTATGCTCATTTACTTGCTGAATATTTAAATTAAGTATATTTTTGCACACAATATCATTAAACAGCATTCATGGGCCGACTAAAGAAATTGAAAAAAATACGTATTCACCGCGAAGGAACACATATATTATGGGCTAGCTTCTTGCTGCTGCTACTGATTAATGCCGCTCTTTACTGGGGGATCGATTGCAAAATACCTTTTTATGTGGTAGCAGTAGCGAGCATTGCAGTCTATCTGCTAATGGTTAACTTCTTCCGCTGTCCGATCCGCCTTTTCGGGAAAGATACGGAGAAAATAGTCGTTGCTCCCGCCGACGGCAAGATTGTCGTCATTGAAGAAGTAGACGAACATGAATATTTCCATGACCGTCGACTGATGATCTCTATTTTTATGAGCATTGTAAACGTACATGCGAATTGGTACCCGGTGGACGGCACTATTAAAAAGTAGCACATCATAACGGTAATTTATGAAAGCATGGCTGCCGAAGGCCAGCACAGAAAATGAACGTTCTACGGTAGTAATTGAAACTCCCGAAGGAGTGGAAATACTCACCCGGCAAATTGCGGGAGCAGTGGCACGCCGTATTGTCACCTACGCTGAAGTAGGAGAAGAATGTTATATTGACGAACACATGGGATTTATCAAATTCGGTTCCCGTGTGGATGTATATTTACCCATTGGCACAGAAGTATGTGTCAGCATGGGACAACTAACGACTGGTAACCAAACGGTTATCGCCAAACTTAAATAATTCTGTCACAATGACAAATGTTATAAAGAACAGTATTCCGAATACCGTAACCTGCCTGAACCTTTTCTCCGGTTGTATCGCTGCGTCATGGCTTTCGAAGCCCGATATGACCTGGCACTGCTTTTTATTATTCTGAGCGCTGTCTTCGATTTCTTCGACGGCATGCTGGCTCGTGTTCTGAATGCACATTCCATTATCGGAAAAGACTTGGACTCACTTGCTGATGATGTAAGTTTCGGTGTTGCTCCTTCACTGATCGTATCTCTCTTATTAAAAGAGATGTACTATCCGGCAAGTATGGAATTCATAGCTCCTTACCTACCTTATGCAGCCTTCCTGATTTCCGTATTCTCAGCGTTGCGACTGGCAAAGTTCAACAATGATACCCGCCAGACCAGTTCTTTCATTGGCCTCCCTGTTCCGGCAAACGCTTTGTTCTGGGGTTCTTTCGTGTGGGAGCACATGACTTTCCCTGATCTCAGACAACTGCCATCCTGTCTACCTTCTTCTACTGGTTTGTCTGTTTTCGTGGTTGCTGGTGTCAGAGATACCGATGTTTTCGCTGAAGTTTAAGAATCTTTCATGGAATACAAATAAAATCAGTTTCATTTTCTTGATTGTATGTATCCCATTCCTCATTTTCTTGGGTATTAGCAGCTTCGCAGCCATCATTGTATGGTATATTTTACTTTCACTTTTTACAAAAAAATGAAATAAACAATCTCTTGGCACGTTTGTTGTACTATGAGTTTTATCAAAGTTACAACATAAAATCATCGCCCGATGCATATACTTTTATTTATACTTCTTTTTCTGGCTGCCATTGTCATATTTGGCCTTTCGATTGTCGGATTTATATTAAGAGCCATCTTCGGGCTTGGTCGTGGTTCGTCTTCCCGGACGAAGCAGACGGATAGTGGACAAAACAACCAGCAGCAAAGCCGTCCCGGCTACACTCAGAACATCGATAACCGTACAATGATAACGAAGAAGAAATTTTCTTCTGAAAACAGACCGGAGAACCAAACAGAAAATATTCACCCAGGATGATGGCGAATACGTGGATTTTGAGGAAGTAAAAATAATGCAATTTATTTTTCTTCGGGATCGAAGAATTCCTTCATCAGTGCAGCACATTCGTCTGCAAGATACCTTTTACAACTACCGTTTTAGGATGCAAGCGCGTGCCGCATATCGCTGATACCCGCGTTTTTCATCTTCAGCACCAAAGACAAGTTTTCCCGTCTGTGCCCAAGCTATAGCTCCGGCACACATTACGCAAGGCTCAACCGTGACATACAAGGTACATTCGTTCAAGTACTTGCCACCAAGCACGTTGGCCGCAGCTGTAATAACCTGCATCTCAGCATGGGCCGTTACATCATTCAATGTTTCTGTCAGGTTATGGGCACGTGCGATGATCCGTTCTTTACAGACAACCACTGCTCCAACCGGAACTTCCCCCCGTTCGGCAGCTTTGCCCGCCTCTATCAGGGCTTGTTTCATGAAGTAAGTATCGTCCAGCATCATTCTCAGCGTCTCATATCGTGTTCACCAAAAAGGGTCGGATAATCCTCTTCCATATTCTTATGGATAAACATAAGAATGGTTTCACGAAGCCAGCGCGACTTGTTCGTTATCTTATACTTCTCCAGATAACGATCTACAATCAGCTGCTCTTCTTCGCTTAATAAAATGCTCATTCGCCGTTCCCTTTTGGTATACTCGACATGCATTTTCAGGCACTTCTTACTCCTTTTTCTCATATCTTCTGCAAAATTACTTTTACTTCTGTAAATACAAAGAATAAAAGCTGTAAATTTGCAAAAAAAGATGGCTGAACATAATGATTTAGGAAAAGCAGGAGAAAATGCCGCCGTAGCTTATCTCGAAGAACATGGTTATCTTATCCGCCACAGGAACTGGAGAAAGGGACACCTTGAGCTGGATATCGTAGCTGCTAAAAAGAATGAACTGGTGATAGTAGAAGTGAAAACCCGCAGTAATACTCTGTTTGCCCAACCGGAAGAGGCGGTAGATTTACCAAAATTAAACGAACGGTGCGTGCAGCAGACACCTACATGAAACTATTTCAAATAGATGTTCCGGTACGCTTTGATATTATAACTGTAATCAGTGAGAACGGAAATTTCAGAATAGACCATATAAAGGAAGCATTTTTATCCTCCTTTATTTTAATATAGAACAAGTATTTTAATAAAGAGCAAAAACATAGAATTGAAAGACTTATGAATGTAGAAACTGTCAGAGAGTACTGCCTAAGCAAAAAAGGGGCAACCGAATCATTTCCATTCGATGACGTATCACTTGTAATAAAGGTGATGAATAAAATGTTTGCCCTCATCGACTTGGAAGGAGCAAACTCTATCGCACTGAAATGTGACCCGGAACGTGCCATCGAATTGCGTGACATTATACAAGTATCGAAGGTGCTCAGCCATTTCAACAAGAAATACTGGAATAGAATCCTTCGGTATGGATGCGGATGACAAACTTATCAAAGAACTCGTTGATCATTCTTATGATGAGGTAATCAAAAAATTCACTAAAAAGCTGCGCGCAGAATATGATGCCCTCCCCTGATACACTATTCCCGGTTCCATTGATTCATATCAGTGAGACAAACTCTACAAACAGCTATCTGCAGACTCTTTGTTCCAAACAGCAGGAAGTTGCAGAATTCACGACGGTAGTTGCCGACTTCCAGACATCCGGACGTGGACAACGTGGCAATTCGTGGGAGTCTGAGCCCGGGAAAAATCTTCTTTTCAGTTTTGTTCTTTTTCCAGAGTTTCTGGAAGCGCGCCGGCAGTTTTTAATTTCCCAAGTTATGTCGCTGGCTATTAAAGAGGAACTGGATAGCTATACGGACGATATTTCCATCAAATGGCCGAATGACATTTACTGGAAAAATAAAAAAATATGTGGCATGCTGATCGAAAATGATCTGATGGGACGTACTATCAGACAAAGCATTTCCGGCATCGGAATCAACGTGAACCAGGAAGCATTCCACAGTTCAGCCCCAAACCCGGTTTCGCTTCAACAAATCACAGGAAAACAATATGAAATTTTCGGGATTCTCAGAAATATCATGCTCCGCGTTCAATCTTATTATGAATTACTCCGAAACGATGATACTGAATTTATAGCCAACCGATATGAAAAAGCGCTTTTCAGAAAAGAAGGGATGCATCGGTATAAAGACCCTGATGGAGAAGTTCTTTGCGAGAATTGTTTGTGTAGAACCCGAAGGAAGATTAATACTGGAAGATGAAATACTAAACAAAAGAGGCTATATGTTTAAGGAGGTGGAATATTTATTGATATAATACATACATCCTAAAGAAGAAAACATTACCTTTGAGTTTGCTATATAAAAAACACCTTTAATTTTATGAAGAAAATACAGTATGTCAAGTTACTTGGTCTTTTGACCGTTTTATTACTCCTCAACATATCATGTAAAGATGATGACACTCTACTGCGAGGTAGTGGAATTACAGAACAAAGCTGGTCTACTAACCAAACATATTTTGCCTCAGCAGAGCAAACCCTCACTTTTACTTTCACAACTCTGTCCAAGCTGGACTGCTCAAAACAGTTCTGCCGCATTATTATCATTAGATAATGATGCAGGAAACTCGGGAAAAACACCATAAAAATTACGGTACACAAGTCTTCTCAGGAGCAAGGTACCATTACGATTAAAGTAAATGGATATTCCTCTACCAGCAATATAAAAACCCAGTTGAGTAATGATAATGTAGAAGGATACGAAATCAACTATAGCGTAGATCAATATTTGAAGGAAAAATACTTGTGGAATGATGATTATAAATTACTAACTCCCAATTTCAAGCAAGCTTATGATGCCTTTTTAAGAAACACATTGCTAAGCATGACTACTAATACATTGGACAAAAAACGCAATAGTAATGGTACCTATTCATTATTTTCATTTATCCAAAAGCTAGATCCGGATTTACAATCTTCCCGAAGTGCAAAAGAGAAAAAAACTTAGAGTATAATTATGGATTCGTAAACTTTATAGCCGTTCAAACCCGTAATACTTCAAATTATGGTCTTGTCATACAAGGAGTACATAAAGGATCATCTGCCGATAAAGAAGGACTAAAACGAGGAATGGAAATAACCGAAATAGACAATCAGAGAATAACAACGGCTAACGTGCAAGCTTGTTACTCTAAATTAATCCACGTCCTCTCCAACCTCTATAAAAGTAAAAGACAAAGATGGAAAAGTATATACAATAGACTCCGGACCTATTTATGTAAATCCAATCATTCATCACCAAGTCAACGGACAGACCGGTTATTTGGTATATTCGGCCTTTGAATCCGGCTTTGATCAGGAACTATTCGATGTATTCAAAGAATTTAAAAACCAAGGTATAGAAGAGTTAATTCTAGATCTCCGTTACAACGGAGGAGGAGATGTTACATCAGCCAATCTCATATCCAGTTGCATCGCCGGAGATTTTTGCATTGGAAAGACATTCGCTTCATACCGATATAATGATGGGCGCATGAAAGCCCTTAACAATCAACGTCCTATTCAAAAATTTGTATATTCTCTGTATGACAATTTAAATACTTCTCTCTCTGACGGAGGTTTAAATCTACGGAAAATCTACTGCCTTGTTACCGACGACTCTGCATCTGCAAGTGAATTAGTAATCAATGCACTGAGAGGAATTGATATCGAAGTTGTTCTAATCGGCACTACTACACATGGGAAAAACGTAGGAATGGAAGGAGTAGAACTGACTGTTGATACAGACAAATATCTGCTTTTCCCTATAACTTTCCAGGCATACAATGCTAAAGGCTTTGGAGACTTTGAGAACGGTTTTACACCTGACTACGAAATAAATGAAAATAAGCCTAACGGAGAATATTTCGAAGGGTATGGAGACTTTGGTACAGAAAGTGATCCTTTATATGCCAAAGCAATCAGTTTGATTTCAGGAACGGACTTAGTAACCACTACCCCTACAAGGGCAGCAAATCAAGCTAAAGAACAAGCACAAATAATAGCTACACCTAATTTGAACCGCATCGGTATGATAAAATAAGATTGCATACATTGTTATTATAGAGAAAGAGGTGAACCGCTCAGCGATTCACCTCTTTCTCTATCAACAAGATCTTATCTAACGTCTTCTGAGCCTCCGTCGATGGAAACCTCAACACTACTTTCTGCAAGGAACTTCGTGCTTTTTCATATCCGGTAGCAAACAGTTTCGACAACCCATCCCGATAACGTGCATACTGCATCTTCGTCGGCGAAGAAATCTTTCTGTAATCACTCTCCAGTTTTTTCTTCTCTCTCTCCGCCATCAAATAATAATAATTGCCGAGAAAAATGTTGGCTGCCAGATTATCAGCATCCAACCTCAATATATTCTCATACATTCGCAAAGCATCCTTTTCCTGTCCACGACATACCTGCATTTCGGCAACAGCCTCCAGATAATCTACATTATCAGGGGTCTTCTGCGACAGCTCTTTATAAAACAAAAAGGCTTTATCATAATTCCGATTCTTCTTATAGGCAAGAGCTAACTCATTAGAGAGTTTCGAGCTAATATCACTGCTCTTATCTATACTCGTCCAATAGAACATTTCCGATCGGTCTATATTCAGACTGATAGCCTGGCGGAAATAGCTAACCGCCTGTCCATGCTGACCAGCTTCAATAGCCGCCGAAACTTTATGCAACATCTCATCGACCGTCTGTGCATTCAGCATCAGCGGCAACGAAAACAAAGAAAAAAGAAGAATAGTTAAGGCTTTCATAATCAGTTACATTGTTTCTAGTTCGTGACACGCAAAGATACAATAAAAAAATAAAAAATGTACCTTTGTTCACGAAAAGAACAATCATTTAGATAAAAGTGTTTCTACAAGATGATAAAGATGAAATTGTACTCCGAAAACAGACGAATATTACAGATAGCCGTACCATCGATTATATCGAATATTACTGTTCCGCTACTGGGACTTATCGATGTCACGATCGTGGGACACCTCGGTTCTCCGGCCTACATTGGAGCGATTGCTGTAGGCGGAATGTTTTTCAACATCATCTACTGGATCTTTGGGTTTTCTGCGTATGGGAACCAGCGGTATGACTTCACAAGCATACGGCAGGCACGACCTGAACGAGATCACCCGGCTACTGATACGCTCTGTTGGTGTCGGACTATTTATTGCTGTCTGCTTGCTGATTCTCCAATACCCCATTCTTCATCTGGCATTTACGCTTATACAAACTACGGAAGAAGTCAAGCAACTGGCAATGACCTATTTCTATATCTGCATTTGGGGAGCTCCGGCAATGCTGGGCCTTTACGGATTTGCAGGCTGGTTTATCGGAATGCAAAACTCACGTTTCCCGATGTATATTGCCATTACACAGAATATAGTCAATATCATTGCCAGTCTGTCTTTTGTCTACCTTCTGGATATGAAAGTGGCAGGAGTGGCTACCGGGACTCTTATCGCACAGTATGCAGGTTTCATAATGGCAATACTACTATATATGCGTTATTACAGCATACCCTCAAAAACGAATATCATATGGAAAGACATCATACAAAAGCAGGCGATGTACCGTTTCTTCCAGGTAAACCGTGATATATTCTTCCGTACACTTTGCTTGGTGATTGTGACAATGTTCTTCACGTCGGCTGGAGCGGCACAAGGAGAAGTCGTACTGGCAGTAAACACACTGCTCATGCAGCTGTTCACTCTCTTTCTCTTATATCATGGACGGCTTTGCTTATGCAGGTGAAGCGTTAGCAGGACGTTATATAGGCGCAAGAAACCAACCGGCTCTCCGTAATACAGTCAATCATCTGTTCTATTGGGGCGTCGGTCTATCTGCTGCATTCACCCTTTTGTATGCAATAGGCGGAAAAGGCTTTCTCGGGTTACTGACTAATGACACTTCAGTAATCAATGCCTCAGATACTTACTTCTATTGGGCACTCGCTATTCCGTTGGCCGGTTTTTCCGCTTTTCTGTGGGACGGAGTTTTTATCGGCGCCACTGCCACCCGTGCAGATGCTTTATTCAATGCTAGTTGCTTCCGTCAGCTTTTTTATTATCTACTACGCTTTCCACAATCTTTTGGGAAACCATGCTTTATGGCTGGCTTTCATCACTTACCTTTCATTGAGGGGAATTGTACAAACCTTTATCGGAAGAGAAATCGTGAAGAAAAGTGAAAGTTAACCGCAAATGAGGTCTATCCAATAAATTATCTCTATATTTGCAAACAATAAATGTAGCAAAAGGTATGGCAAAGTATAAAAGATCTACTAAAATTAAGCGGAGAGAGCTTGATGGGGGAAAAGCAATACGGCATTGACGAAAAAAGACTGGCAGAATATGCTCAACAAATCAAGAAATCCACGAACAGGGGGTACAGATTGGCATCGTCATTGGAGGAGGTAACATATTCCGCGGTTTGAGCGGAGCCAATAAAGGTTTTGACCGTGTGAAAGGCGACCAGATGGGGATGCTCGCAACCGTTATCAATAGCCTGCATTGAGTTCGGCCTTGGTAGCTGCCGGAGTGAAAGCCCGTGTGCTTACAGCAGTCCGCATGGAACCGATCGGCGAATTCTACAGTAAGTGGAAAGCCATCGAACACATGGAAAACGGTGAAGTGGTCATTATGTCTGCGGTACGGGAAATCCTTTCTTTACTACCGATACCGGATCTTCACTTAGAGGAATCGAAATCGAGGCAGACGTCATGCTGAAAGGTACCCGTGTAGATGGCATTTATACAGCCGACCCGGAGAAAGACCCTACGGCAACCAAATCCACGACATCACTTATGATGAAGTGTTGAAACGTGGTCTGAAAGTTATGGACTTAACTGCGACCTGTATGTGCAAGGAAAACAACCTACCCATCATCGTATTCGACATGGACACAGTAGGTAACCTAAAAAAAGTAATCAGCGGAGAAGAAATCGGAACAGTAGTGCACAACTAAGGTTTAGTCCTTTCGGTCGAAAGACCAAACAGCGCCATAGAACTATTATTCCTTTTCACACAATTTCCCAATAGCTGTATTCCTGTCAGCTAATCTTCTTATATATATTTATTTGTCTGGCAATAGGCAGACAAATAAATATATATAAACAAGTTTAGTCACATATGGCCTAAAGACTAATCTCATTCAAGATTAAAGTCATTCCATAACCTAAAAGATTAAATTATACTATCAACCGCCTAAACACTTGTTTATCATCTGCGAACTCCGTACTTTTGCACGCTATTTTTTTAGAAAGCATACATAAATGAATAACAAGACCAAAGGTTTTATCTATGGAGCTATCGCCGCTGCAAGCTACGGCATGAATCCTCTCTTCGCACTCCCGCTCTATGCAGTTGGCATGAGCGTTGATACTGTTTTATTCTATCGCTATGCGCTTGCTGCGATCGTACTCGGTATTTTAATGAAACTGCAAGGACAGCCTTTTCGCCCTCCGGAAAGCAGATATCCTTCCCTTTGGTAATCATGGGGCTACTATTTTCATTTTCATCTCTGCTTTTATTTATGAGTTATAATTATATGGATGCCGGTATTGCTTCTACCATTCTCTTTGTCTATCCGGTAATGGTAGCTGTCATTATGGGGATATTCTTCAAAGAGAAAATTTCCGCAATTACTGTCTTCTCTATTTTACTGGCACTCTCGGCATTGCCCTACTCTACCAGGGTGATGGGATAAGCCATTCTCCACCATAGGAATTATCTTTGTTTTACTGTCATCCCTCTCTTATGCCATATATATCGTAGGAGTCAACCGTTCTTCGCTGAAAGACACTGCCGACCACCAAGCTTACATTCTACGCAATACTATTCGGACTATCAGTTTATATAGTCCGCTTAAATTTCTGCACGGAATTACAGATGATACCATCCCCATTATTGTGGGCAGATGTATTGGCTTTGGCTATTCTTCCCACTGCTGTATCACTGATTTGCACAACATTAGCTATCCATTATATAGGTTCCACTCCTACCGCTATATTAGGTGCTTTGGAGCCTGTAACAGCTCTATTTTTCGGAGTCCTCCTGTTTCACGAAAAACTGACTCCACGGTTAATGGTCGGCATTTTAATGATTATCACTGCTGTTACCTTAATTATCCTCGGCAAGTCGCTTATAAAAAAGATGAGAATGCTGTTGCAGGTAAACAAAAAATAGTATACTTTTGCTAATCAATCAACCAAATAGCAACTTTAATTATCAAAAATATGGTAGACGTAAAGACTTGCCTTGACAATGCACAAGAAAAAATGGATATGGCCATAATGTATCTGGAAGAAGCACTGGCACATATCCGCGCTGGGAAAGCGAGTACCCGACTGTTGGATGGTATCCGCGTAGACTCTTACGGAAGTATGGTTCCCTCAGCAACGTAGCTGCCGTATCCACTCCGGATGCCCGTAGTATCGTTATCAAGCCGTGGGATAAAAGTATGTTCCGTGTAATCGAAAAAGCAATCATCGACTCTGATCTTGGCATTATGCCCGAAAATAATGGTGAAATGATCCGTATTGGTATTCCCTCCATTGACCGAAGAACGTCGTAAACAACTAGCAAAACAGTGTAAAGCTGAAGGCGAAACTGCTAAAGTAAGTGTACGCAACGCCCGCCGTGATGGCATCGACGCTCTGAAGAAAGCAGTAAAGGACGGACTAGCAGAAGACGAGCAGAAGAATGCAGAAGCCAAGCTACAAAAAGATCCATGATAAGTATATCAAGCAAATCGAAGATATGCTTGCCGACAAGGATAAAGAAATCATGACCGTTTAATAAACTAAAAAAGATAAAGTGCACGGATTAGTAATCAAGAACACGGGTAGTTGGTACCAAGTGAAAACCGATGACGGACAATCTATTGAATGTAAGATCAAAGGCAATTTCCGGTTAAAAGGTATTCGTAGTACCAATCCGTAGCCGTGGGAGACCGTGTTCAGATTATAACCAATCAAGAGGGTACTGCTTTTATCAACGAAATAGAAGATAGGAAGAACTACATCATCCGCCGTTCTTCCAATCTTTCCAAACAATCCCACATCCTTGCCGCCAATCTCGACCAGTGTATGCTGGTGGTAACCATCAATTACCCCGAAACTTCCACTATTTTTATTGATCGTTTTCTTGCATCCGCAGAAGCTTATCGCGTCCCTGTCAAACTGGTATTTAATAAAGTGGATGCTTATGACGAAGATGAACTCCATTATCTGGACGCACTTATTAACTTATATACTCATATCGGCTATCCTTGTTTCAAAGTATCCGCAAAGAAAGGAACCGGAGTTGACGCTATAAAAAAGAGTTAGAAGGAAAGATCACCCTTTTTCCGGACATTCCGGAGTGGGGAAATCGACTCTTATCAATGCTATACTGCCGGGAATTGAAACGAAGACCGGTGAAATTTCAACCTATCATAATAAAGGTATGCATACGACTACCTTCTCTGAAATGTTCTCTGTCGACGGAGATGGATATATTATCGATACTCCAGGCATCAAAGGTTTCGGAACATTCGATATGGAGGAAGAAGAAATTGGTCACTATTTTCCTGAAATATTCAAAATTTCCGCCGAGTGCAAATATGGCAACTGCACGCATCGTCACGAACCGGGATGTGCTGTGCGCAAAGCAGTAGAGGAGCATTTAATCAGCGAATCCCGCTATACTTCTTATCTGAATATGCTGGAAGATAGGGAGGAAGGAAAGTATAGGGCAGCATACTAATCAATCATTTTCCAAACACCGCTGCATATATAAAAATATTCTATCAAGATAGCACCTGATAGAATGAATAACTGATATAGTTCTTGATTATTTTGAATAACCAAGAACTATATAATGATTTTAGAACTGTGTTCCATTACCATCTGTCTTATAACGTACAGACTTTATTTTACCTAATTCTCCAGCAGGCACATGCCAACGAACAAGATAGTCTTGATCCTCACAATGATTTTTAGCCTGATTCATTCTTAAAACATAAAATTCTCCATTTTCTAAGCCTACACCCAAGTAATTACCACCTGGACACGATGTATCCAAAGTTCTGTCACAGGACTATCAAAATCTAACAATTTCTTAAAGCTAATATCCTCATCCAAATTGTCAATATCGTATAAATATAAACTATTTCCACTTGAAACAAATGTATAGGGATGTGATGAATCTAATCCATAACCTTCAGAATATTCCAAAACCGCTATAATACTCTTCTCATTGAATATATTTCCAAATAAAGTTCTGGTACTTTTCCTTCTTGCCCTCATTCACACTAGTTTTAAAGGTACCATCACTTGTATACGCTCGCTCTATCATAAATTTTTGATAATAATAGTTACTATTCTTTTCAAAAAAATAGAAAAGAACCAATTGACATATGTGTTACGATTATCCCGGAAAAATCCTGTGTGGATCACATTACATTCTTTCATATTATTCAATGGAGTAAATTTTTCCGGCCATTCATCGCCTGAATAATTAGCTTCTTCTATTTTGCCAATGGTAGTAACATCTGAACTAGCCGACCAATTAGTACCGACTAAGTCTGATATAACTAGATAGCGCTTCTTATGATTATCATATAATAACAAGAAATTTCTATAGCTAGAAAAATCATCCGGTATGATACGAATATTCTTCAACGTTTCACCCTTAAACATCATTGGTTGTGAAAGAAAACGTTGAGAATGAAATAATTCATTGGTTGTTTTTCTACGTTGGTAAAGGCATCCATCTTTATCAGTCACTAAATCAAGCCATTGCATAAACATTACATCACTAATTTGAGGTACTTCACCTGAAAAATGGTTTCAGGCTCTCTCATTGCCTCTTTAAAAGTATAGGCATTAATATCTACTAGATCAGTTTTACAAACAGCCATTATTTGAGAACCATAACTCCCTTTACAGAAATGCTCATGAAGCTTAAACACATCATTCGGCAGTGATTTCCCATTTTCTTTTTGATACAATCCTGTCAAAAGTTCATAATCAGAAACATCGTCATAATATATTCCTTTTAAAAGACTCAGACAAGGTATTCCATCTTTCTCACTTAAGATTAAGAAACCTTCCGCCTGATAAGGTTCGCCTACTGTAAGATAAAAAGCTGTAATAAAATGAGTTCCATTCTCAATATCTTCTATATCAAGCAATACAGGCTCCACTGCCCAATATATCACTTTTTCCAACTTAGCGTTTCATCAGTTCCAATTATCTGATCTTTGAAAGTCCAAGTATAATTAAAATTCATATTAGGTCTTTCATTTACTATAGTCAATACAGGACGAACAGACACCATTCCTCCTATAGTTACACTCATACTGGAATTTACATTAATACTAGTACCATCTTCTTTCAAAAATTTTTCAACTTCGATCTTTGACAGATTTTTATAGTCATAGTTTCCTTTATCCTCATAACAACTAGAGCATAAAAAAGTGACACAGCATATAAATAGAAATATCTTATTTTTCATATTCTTTCAATTTTAATAAATAGGAAGATCTATCAACTCATTATCTTTATCTTTCCAACCATATTTCTCAATATCATTTTTGAACTTTACTGCTAACTCCATTATCTGATACCCTTCATATTCTGATAAATCAAGCACCTCTCCACCACAACTTTCAATGAATTTCTCATATTTAATAGGTGTCCATTCACCTAAATAATTCATTTCAATATCGCTATTCCACCAAGTTGGCTTACTGATTTGGTTATCAAAAGTAACAGATGCCGTTAGACTCTGAGCACGTGACTCACTTTCTCCTAAATAATCAGCTACGCCAAAGTTCTCATTGGGAGTCAAACGAAGTGTAACACGTACCGTTTCATTAAGCAGATGAAGCTGTATTATGCAAGGTTATTTTTAATTGATCTTTCAATACTCCAGCATGAAATATCTGTTCGGTATCCAAAGTATAGTCTTCAACCTTGGCGGTTGTTTTATCCTTCACAACTTCTATAGAATACGATTTGTCCTCAATGAGTTGTATTCCAACTAATCGTACTTCAAAAAAAACATCATAATCATCTATTCCAGGGTGATGTTTAAATGTAACGAAGGTAGTATCCATATATTTATCATTCGGAATATAAAGATAATTCTTTGCAGCATCATATTGTGTCAATCCTTCCTTGCTACAAGCGCATAAAGAAAGAATGATTATACCTAATATAAATATGTATTTCCTCATATATCGTTAATATTTGGTTTGTAGTTATAAGTTTTCATTATCCGGACGCGGCAAAACAAATTGCAACTCTGACGTCATATACTTAGAATTTGGATAGATATTGAATTTCTTAAAATAAAAAAACAATTGTCCTTCCCCTATAAATTCACGACGTGCCTCATTGACTAAAGCCTGATTAAAATCACCTGATAATCTTCCCTTCGTACAACTATGTCCCGCACGCAAAACATCCATCTCTTCAAAAGCAACATCTGTCTGTCCTTTACTATTATAATACTCAGCTCGGATATAATACATTTCCCTAAACGAATCATAGGAATTATATCTTTCGAATAATTTGCAAGTGTTCCACTAGCCTCAACATTCTTTATACTAACCGGATAATAATTTAATGTCGTAACTAATTTTTACGAATATCCGAATTATCATCAAATAAATCGTCTGCACTCCAAGCATTTAAATAAAGGGACATTTCACCACCATAATAAGGTTTATAAATTGTCCATAGCTGATCATTAGACAAACAGAATATTATTTCTTCATACAATTTTGTATTGCCATTACGAAGAGTGTAAGAAGGAGTAAAAGTAAAGCATTTACTTCCATAGCTATCACACAAAGCATTAATAACAATTTCTGTTTCATTGAAAGCTTTCCTGATGCATACATGCATAATTATAAACTCTTGCTAACAAAGCACAAACGGCATAATAATTCATTCTATACCCTCTGTAAGCAAAAAAGATATCATCCGCTCCTCCATTCTCTATGCGATTTATAGGACTTAATTGAACTATATTTGCTAAATCATAACTCCCTACCAACTCTTTGGCAATCTTTAAATCGGCAATTGCTTTATTAAGCACATCTTGGTTACTGGTATAAGGTTGAAATGTACATGGATAAGTTGTCACATAAGGTATATACAATTGCTTATCTTCCTCCACATTCATCATAGAAGGAGCAAATAATCGTAGTATATCCAAATGAAGGTAGGCACGCAATGCCAGCGCTTCACCTTTTATCACATTTTTCTCTATTTCTCCCTCAGCAAACTTTCCAGCAGGTTCATTGTCAATACGCTGGATTATATTATTGCAATTAGCTATATTATTATATGCTTTGGACCAAATACCCTCAATGATACTTTTAACCTTCTCATCTGTATAACTATATTTTGCAGAAAGTGCATATTCACTAGACAACTCAGAAAGCATATACATATGAGCAATTACATCTAGAAATCCCCAGTTTAATTGTTGTCCATAAAGACTTGACTCAGCCATCTGTGCGTATACACCATTCAGAGCTACACGATATCCATCACCGGTCGCAAAAAGATCTGTTTCTGTTGTGGTATCTTTAGGCTCAATATTCAACCAATCGTTGCAAGAACTAAGCCCGACAAACAGAAAAATAGATATTATTAATTTATATATTTTCATTTCCTTCATAATCTATTAGAAACTTGCTTTTTAATGAAAAATTAATAGTTCTTGAATATGGATAACTCAATCCTCTCTCCAACTCAACGGAGGACCAGCGTGCCAGTTCATTAGCGCCAACACCAAAACGCAACATACTTAATCCAATATGTTTGATTAACGTTGGATTGACATCATATTCCAATGCTATAGAATTAAGACTCACCCAATTATAGTCTTGCACAAAACGTGAAGTAGGCTTGGTTACCTCAACAGTTTCCCGGTTACTCACTTGAATTCTCTTGAAAGAGGCCAGATCTCCCGGTTCTTTCCAACGTTCAGTCAATACTCTTCTGTCTGCATTATCATTTGCAATATCTACACCTTCTATCTTATCAGCCAAAGTTCTATTATAACGTTGTCCTCCAAACTCATACATAAAAGTAGTGTAGAGACTAAAACGTTTCCAAGTCAAGTTTAAGCCAAAAGTCCCCTGCGCAGTAGGTTCTTCATTACCAACAACAACCTGATTAGCAGAATTCCAATATTTAGTAACAGTTCCATCCGGATTTTGGAAGAGCTCTTCTCCAGTAGCAGGATCAATGCCAAGTGATTTCATCGCCCAAATTGCATTTTGCGATACACCTTCCGAATATTTTTTATAGCTCTTTGACGCCACTTGGGTATTGGAATTAGCTGGATCACTAAAAAATGCATCTACTTTATCATTATAGGCTTTTAAACTCTCTGCAATTTTCACAATTTTATTCCTATTATGTGCCAAGTTGGCAAGGAGAGTAAGATTCAGTCCTTTGTACGAATAAAATTGACACGTACATCCAACTCAAATCCTTTATTCTCAATTTCACCAATATTATCCATATAAGTAGTAAAACCAGAATGACTAGGGATAGTAACAGAGTTAATACAATCAACAGTTCTCTTAATATAATAACTACCTCTCAAATACAACAAACGCTTAAACAAACTGACTTCCATACCCACATCTAATGTATTGGTTGTTTCCCAAGTCAACCCTTTGTTTCCTAAAGCATATAATACAGCCCCATAACCCGTTTTGTACCATTGATCAGAAAGAATACGATATGTTGTTTTTGCATCATAAGATGCAAAATTCACCTTACCAATCTGCCCATAACTAGCACGGAGCTTCAACAAATCAAAAACATCCATGTTCGTAAAGAATTTATAATTATGTAAATTCACACCGGTACCAAAGCTCCAAAATGGAGCATATTTTCTATCAGTACCAAACTTGGATGAGCCATCCATACGAATACTAGCATCAAACAAATAAATATTATCATAACTATAATTCACCAAACCGATCAAACCCATCAGACGCGAATGTTCTTCACTCTGTGTTGGTTTACTTACAATCTCCTCTGCATAATTAGGTGAATGTAAACTACCTGAAGGAAAACCCTTATAATTAGCAGAAAGACTCTTTTCCTTACTTTCCATAATATTCATCCCAACTGAAGTATTGATATTATGTTTTCCAATGAAGCGGTTATAAGCTAAAGATGCCTGCCAATCAAGAACAAAGCTATCACCGGAACCAGTAGCCAATGTACCGGCAGAAAGATTTGTATTACTCAAAATCGGATCATTCTTCATTGAATTGGGATCAAGAAAATTTTCACTGTTACTAAACTGACGTGTAAGCCCAAGTGTGCTTTTTAAACAATAAATATTTAGAAATATTCCACTGTGCACTCAAATTATTTATAACTTGTTCATAAGAAGATTTACTATAGCTACCTAAAGTTGCCTCATATAATGGGTTATAAGTAACTGTCCTATTCCCCATCTAGTCAATTCCTTCATATACTCACCATTTTCATTCTCATAAACATCATATGGTAATTGAGTGGTATAATCAGAAAACGAACCATAAGGTGAATCTTTAGAGCTATTCACATCATACGTAAAATGATTTCGAACAACAAGATTTCCGATTGTATACTGTATATATGCACCGGCCCCCATACATCTCGTTTGGAGCCTTTCATTACACCATCGTTTTGTTCAAACTCAATTCCACTCCAAAACGTAATTTATCAGAACCTCCATCAACATAAAGACTATGATTCATATTAAAAAGAAGTCTGTAATGGCTTACTTAACCAATATGTATCTACACCATTCTTTACATTATACAATTTTTATTATAGAAGTCCTGAAACTTATGTTCACCTTCGTTATCAACAAAACAATTAGCTAATCTTTCAGCCTCTAATTTCTCCGCTGCATTCATCAGGTTATAATCACTCAAGTCTGGCATTTCCACCTCACCAGTTAAGCTATAAGCAACATTCAATTTCCCCGGTTTAGGAGTTACAGTTGTTATTACTACAACCCCATTAGCGGCACGTGAACCATACATAGCTGTAGCTGCAGCATCCTTCAAAATTGTAACACTTTCTATACGAGAAGGATCCATGTCATACAATTTTGTAACACTAATTTCGAAACCATCCATTATAAAGTCGGAAGATTCGGATTGTTTTTCAAAGAGGATTTAGAAGTTACATCCACATCTAATTCTTTAATTCCAATCCCAGACTTACCACGCAAATATACTTCAGGAAGAGCATTAGGGTCAGATCCCCACATACTATTTTCCGCAATACGGAAAGATGGATCAAAAGCCTGAAGTGCAGCAATCACATTGGTTTTGGAAACCTTTTGCAATTCTTCTTTTTTAACAGTTATAGTATTTCCGGTAAAACTTTCCTTTTTCAAAGTTGCATACCCTGTTACTACAACCTCATTCACCTCATTCACATCTTCCTTCATATGAATTTGAATCTCTTTTTCTGACTACCCTTTACTGTAACTTCCTGAGTTACCATTCCGATATAAGAGACTATCAATACGACATCTTCCCGTGGGGCACTAAGCATAAAGTTCCCATCAATGTCACCAACTGTACCTCCCTGCACACCTTTTACCCTTACATTCACACCGGGTAAGGAATGGCCTTCCGCATCTGTAACCTTACCTCTAATAACCCGGTAACTATTGTCCTCTACTTTAACAGTAACCTTAGTCTGTGCACTAGCAAAGAAAGTGTACGGAAGCATAGCTACCAATAATAAGCAGCCCATAATAAAACTTCGCTTTTTTTCATAAATGCTGTGTTGTGTTTAGTTATATATTGTAATCCAACAAAATTTATTTTATCTATTATTTTTTACGACGACGCCACCAAGTGATGATATATCCCGCTAACAATCCTACAGGAATAATTCCCATAAATAAGATGCGAACCAAAACTAAAGCTCCCTGACCAGAAATAGACAGTTTATCGTCATACGGATGAGGACGATCATCATTTACGGGGAATTGATTATAAGACAATTCACGGAAAGCTTCGGTAATCAGCGTAAAGTTAGAAGTGCTCAAATCATTCCGATTAGTAGTCAATTCACTGTTCGCCATACAATCAGCATCACCACATACATAGATACGCTGTTCTTTATCACCTACTTGGCGAATCAAACGCACCACCAAAGGAATAGAATCAGCTTTTTCACCTGTTTCCGGATTGATTTCCGGTTTGTCATCCACAAAATCAGTTGTTTGCTGTTCATTCCAAGCCTTTGCAGTGGTAGCAAATAAGACTGAAGACTTAAAGCCGCAACTATCATTAAGTACTAATTCTACAGCCCCAGGCATAGAAAGTTTAGAGCCATATCGCCCCATTGTATAATAACCTTTATTCTCTGTTATAGCTGTTTCTGTAGGATTCACAAATAATTGATTGGGAGCATATCCCTCTGTCTCTTCCACTACAATGCCTGGCATAAATGTAATACCCAAATTTTCAACTAATGGATTCATCAATGGTTGACGCCGTGGTTCGCAAGCTATAATCATGTTACCTCCGCGAGCTATAAAACGTTGTATTTTAGCTATCTCATCCGGTGTGTATGCTTCACGTACATCTGCTATAACGATAATATCAATATTATCAGCAATATCTGTTGCCATAGAATCCGCCTTCAAATCCAAAACACTCACTCCGAACCCTTGATTGATCAGAGAATATCGGAAAGTGAGATTTTTTGCAAATGCACTATAATCACGTTCACCGCCTTTGTAAATATCACGTTCACCATGTCCTGTGATAAAGGCAACCTGTGGAGACTTGACAACCATCGTTTTCAAGGCAGCCGTAATTTCAGATTCACGAGGATCACGCTGATTATCATCATAAATGCGTAAAAAAGCTTTCTGACCATTTTCACGTTCGAAAAGATAAACAAAACGATTGCCTTCTTCTTCCAGATTAATACCCTTGGAGTCTGTTACTTTCTTGATATCTTCCGGAGAAAGGAACATATTAAAATCCAAATCATAAGTATCACACAAACGCTGAGCTATTTCTTTGTCTGATAGTCCAGAGAATTGTGCATAAAGACGAGGATTATCCGTATGGTCATAATAATACACATATTCCATCTTCATTTCCGGTTTGAAACGGATATAGTCTTCAAACTTACGCATTTCCCAATTCCTGTTTTTCGGTATTCCCTTGTTGAAATTATCATCCAGCAGGTTAACGAACATCGTAAGAGTCAATCCACCGTCCAGCTTCGTCATTACTTCCTGACTTGGAGGAGTCAAAGTATTTGCCTTAGTTGCTGTTGCATCATAGTAACACATTAACTTAGGTTGGGAAGTCACATAACCGACCAATAATGTAACACACAACACACCGATATACTGCACCATCTTACTTAAACTATTGGCTGTAGTACGTTCGAACTTCAATTTCAAAACAGAAAGTGACAAGAACAGTACAACCACAATAATAAAATAGAATGCATCTTCACTACAAATCATACCGTGAAGAAACTTGTCCGAGCGTCCTGCCAAAGATAACCAATAGGTAAGATCACGAACAAAATCAATGTCCTGTCCAATATTACCCATAAAATTAAGAATAGCAAGAACAGTCAATGTTCCAACAGCCGCAACCACCTGATAAGCAGTCAAAGTAGACATAAACAAACCGATAGCTGCATAAGCACATACCAACAAAAAAGATTCCAAGTATCCCGGTCAAAGCAAACGGAAAATCAAAGTTCTCCACAATACATGCACTATAGATAAAATAGGCAAACAAGATAGCAACCAGAATCAATGCATATACCAACATAGATATATATTTACCTAGAATTATCTGTATATTGGTAATAGGGGAAGAATACAGCAACTTGATGGAACCACTGCTATACTCCTTACTCATCAATCCCATTGTAAGTAATGGTATATAAAGGTACAAGTTATCCTGCATACTTGAATAAACACCACTGTATCCTAACAATAAAGCACTGGTCAGGTTATAAGGGCGGTAGTTTAGTGCCAAATAACGTAATTGATCGGAAATCAAGTCGGAAAATGTCAGTCCGGCCTGAAATGCAAATATGATAAGGATCAACCATGCAATAGGTGAACAAAAGAGAGTATTCAGTTCAGCCTTTGCTATTTTCCATATAGTTTTCATACTTAATCTTTATTTTCTAAGTTTGTGTTTACTTCTTTCCAGAAAGACGGGCAAAAATCTCATCCAAAGAAAGACGTTCTAACTGAATCTCTTCCAGTTGCCATCCATTAGCGACACTAGTAGCAATCATTTTCTCGGTTATTCCATCCGTTTCAGCTATATGAAAGCGGTAGTGACAATCCCCAAACAATCGACAGAAGTAATACCTTTAAGTCTTGACAAGTTCTTCTATTGCCGGAGCATTAACCAATGTTGCAGTGAAAGAAGTAGGAGCAACATAATTATCAAAATCATCCATACTTCCAGAGAAAACGACCTTTCCATGTTCAATCATACGAATTTCATCACAAGTAGCCTGAACTTCCGGTAAAATATGCGTGGAAAGCATTACTGCATGATCGGTAGCAAGTTCCTTAATTAAATTACGAATTTCGACAATCTGATTAGGATCAAGACCATTTGTCGGCTCATCCAGCACAACAAATTGCGGATGATGAACAATAGCCTGTGCAATGCCAATACGCTGCTGATAACCACCGGACAGATTACGCAGGAGACGTGAACGAAAATGAGTTACTCCGCAACGAGCCATAGCACGCTCTACGGCTTTCCCAATCTCCATGGGTTCCATCAGACGAAGATTTGCACAATAAGTAAGATACTCCTCAACTGTCATATCCGGATATAAAGGCGGGCGTTGAGGCAAAAAAACCTATGAACTTCTTTGCCTCTACCGGATTCTCACGCAGATTGATGTTATTAATCCAGACATTTCCTTCTGTCTGATTCAAAACCCCACATATAATATTCATAGTTGTGGACTTACCGGCGCCGTTGGAACCCAACAGACCGAAAACTCCCTTACTTTTTACTTCAAGATTTATATCGCGGATAGCCCAATCTACACTATAACGGTGAGAAAGGTGCTCTACTCTGACAATAGCTTCTTCCATGATGTGTTTGTATTTTATAAGGATACTCTTTATTATCTTCTCTTTCTACGAACAAGGATCGTAATTCCGCAAGCGGCAAAGATTAGCGGCAAAAGTGCGTAGCAGCCATATCTCACCATTTTACGAGCATCACGTCCTATAGATACTGCATTATCTTCCGGATTAATCCGCTCTGTATCTAACGGATATTCATCGTAAGAAAGCCATTTAAAAGTTCCGGTAATTACTGTAAAATTATTAGATGAATAACCATTGCGACTTTTGCTCATTTCTCCATTACTTACGCAATCCGCATCTCCTGTTATGACGATACGTTGTTCTTTATCACCAACTTTACGGTCAAGCGCCAAAATTGTAGGAATAATACCTTGCTTCTCACCCGTTTCAGGGTTATACTGCGGTTTATCATCTAAGAAGTCTGTTGTTTGCAACTCATTCCAACATAAAGAGTCTGTAACAATCACCGGAGAGGCATTGAAACCTTTAGAAGGGTCAAATACCAAACCAACAGCATCAGGCATTGTAATGACAGATCTGAACTCATATGGACGGGTATAAGGTTTAAAACGCTGCGCAGCCTTTCTTTAGTTATATGCCCGGCAATCAATGACGGAGAATCATTCTCTTTCATTTCAACTAATGTTCCTGACATAAAAGTCACTCCCATTTGTTCAGTTATGGGATTCATTATTTCCTGACGACGGGCATCACCTAAAATGAAAAGATTTCCTCCACGAGCGATATACTTATTCAAACGATCATTTTCAACTTCATTGAAAGGCGTTTTCATATCTGCTATCACTACAATATCTATATCTTCCGGTACTTCCTGATCTTCCAAAGACAAGGTTACTACATCGAATCCCTGATTTCTCAAAGAGTAACGGAAATATTGATTCTCCGCAAATTGATTATAGTCCCGATCGCCCGTTTTATAAATATCACGCGTCTCATGACCAGTAAGAAAAGCAACTTTCGGTGATTGTACCACAAAACGTTTCAAAAGCTGTAGAAATTTCGGTTTCCGACGGATGCTTTTCATTATCATTAAATAAACGCAAAATACTCTTCTGACCATTATCCCGTTCTACAACACGTATAAAGTGATTTCCTTCATTCCGCAAATCTATTTTCTCACGAATCTGTTCCGGAGTCAAAAACATATTAATATTCAAATTCAAAATGTTTGCCATTTTTTGAGCTTTTTCCTCAAGAGTATTACAGCCTTCAAGGCGGAAATCCAATTGAGAATTAGTCTCATCATAATAGTAAACATACTCCATCTTTGTATCCGGTTTGAAGCGAATATACTTTTCAAACCTCTCATAATCACTCTTCAGCTGACTTGGCAAAGCAATAGCATAATTATCATCCAGCAGATTCATGTAGCTGGTTATTTTCAAACCACCATCTATTTGCTTCATAATATCCTGACTCGTTTTCGTCAGTGTGTTACGCTTTGTTGCTGTTGAATCATGATATAATTTCAAAGTAGGTAATGTAGAAATATACCCCACCAATAAAGCAGATAAAACCACAGCACCATAAATTCCCCATGTTTTCCCACGAGATTCTTTACGACGTCCGGCACGCAGTTTCAATACAGAAAGAGTTAAAAACAATGCAATAATTAATAAGAAGTACAACAGATCTTCACTGCAAATCAATCCGTTTATAAATTCATCCGCACGTCCGGATATAGATAACCAATATGTGACATCGCGCACAAAAGCATAATCCTGTCCAACTTCACCAACATAATTCAATGCAGCCAATACAGCCAAAGTTCCCATAGCGGCTACTACTTGATAAGAAGTAATACTGGACATAAACAAACCTATAGCCCCGTAAGCACAAATCAGCAAATATATACCCAATATTCCGGTAAAGAGTAAGCCTAAATCGGCATTCGTAATAGTGATGCCACAAAATACCCCAACAACTAATAAGGGAAGAATCAATACTAAATTGTAAATCAATACCGACAAGTATTTACCAAAGATAATCTGGCTGTCAGTAACCGGAGATGAGAACAGCAGTTTTATAGAACCACTACTATATTCCCTACTCATCAACCCCATTGTTAACAAAGGGATATATAGATAAAGGTTACGCAGGAAGCCCGGAAAGATTCCCATCCAACCTGTAAAAATAGAGGCTGTCACATCCCAAAGAGTATATCCTAATGCTTGTCCCTGTACCTGACGATCGAACGCATTTCCAAAAGCCACACCCACCTGCACAGCAAAAATAACTAGAATAAGCCATGCCACCGGGGAACAAAATAAGGAACGCAATTCGGCAATAGCTATCCGATATGTAGTTTTCATATCAATGTTTTATTATATTTTGTGATTAATCGATTTTTATTCCTTTTCCGGACAACTGTGCAAAAACAGTATCCAATGAGTCCCGTTCAAGAATAATTTCGCTGGGGCGCCACCCTTTCTCCACGCCCATTTCCGTTATACGTCGTGTCATGCCATGATCGTTTCCATCAAAATGACAACGGAAACGAGTAGCAGTCAGCTTTTCGACTTTAAGTATACCTGGAATTTTCTCTAATTCTTCTATTTGTGGAGGATTCTCCAGGATAGTCACCAAAGTACTGGGGGCCATGTAATTATTGAAATCACGGATAGTTCCGGAAAATACAACATTTCCATGTTCAATCATCTTAATTTCATCACAAGTGGCTTGTACTTCCGACAGGATATGAGTAGACAGCATCACTGCACGGTCTAGCGCTATTTCTTTTATTAAGTGACGGATTTCGACAATCTGATTCGGATCAAGTCCGTTGGTGGGTTCGTCCAAAACAACGAAAAGCGGATTATGTACGATTGCCTGGGCAATACCGACACGCTGCTGATATCCACCAGACAAATTACTAATGAGACGTTTGCTATAGTGCATTATTCCACACTTTTCTTTCGCACAATCAACAGCAGCCCTGATACTTTTAGAGTCCATGTGCCTGAGTTGTGCACAATAGACCAAGTACTCATCTACCGTTATACGCAAACGATACTAAACCATGAATAAGAAGACTAAATGGGGCATCATTATTCTTATCGGTGCCGGAATTATTTTAAGGAGGAATCTACAGTTCACAATTACTTTAAAAAAAACGACGAACTGGCTGCACATACCATTACTTTTTTTTTTTTGCATTACCTTTTCTTTCAGGTGTCGCCGCGACAAAGTAAAATGGGTGGTAATCAAAAAAAAAGGAAAACTAAAAATCTTAAACGTCAATGCCAAAGTCATAAAACCTCAACTATTAACAGACGAATACACCACTACCGGTGTACTTCTACCGGACGAGGAAGTAGATTTGTCTTTCGAAACTTCCGGAAAAGTAGTCGAGATCAATTTCGAAGAAGGTACGCCCGTCAAGAAAGGCCAACTTCTAGCCAAAGTAAACGACCGACAGTTACAAGCACAGTTACAAAGGTTGGTATCACAATTGAAACTGGCAGAAGACCGTGTATTCCGTCAAGACGCTTTGTTCAAACGGGATGCTGTCAGTAAAGAAGCCTACGAACAAGTTAAGACTGACCTAGCAACTGAATGCTGATATTGAAATAGTGAAAGCGAATATCGAACATGACTGAGCTCCGTGCCTCCGTTTGACGGGATTATCGGACTTCGACAAGTCAGTGTCGGCACGTATGCCTCCCCTACCACTGTAGTAGCCAAGCTGACCAAAGTCGCTCCATTGAAAGTAGAATTCGCTGTACCGGAACGTTATGCCAAGCAGATTAAAAAAGGAACCAATCTCAATTTCAGCGTTGAAGGTAAACTAGATGCCTTCGGCGCAAAAGTATATGCAGTAGAATCGGCCATCGACCCGAATCTGCACCAATTTACCGCCCGCGCACTTTATCCGAATGTAAACCACATCCTGCTGCCGGGACGCTATACCAGATGTTTTATTAGAAAAAGGAAGAAATTCCGAATGCGATCGCTATCCCTACGGAAGCAATTGTGCCAGAAATGGGTAAAGATAAAGTCTTCCTGTATAAATCGGGGAAAAAGCCGAACCGGTGGATATTATTACCGGTATCCGTACAGCATGCCGAAGTGCAAGTGATTGTACGAGGACTTGTCTGTGGGAGATACCATTCTTACATCAGGAACACTGCAACTTCGTCTGGGACTACCTGTGGATACTTGGACAATATTGACTAATACCTGTGCCTTATGAATATATCTGAATTAAGTATACGCCGCCCGGTATTAGCTACTGTATTAACGATCATTATCCTCCTCTTTGGCTTCATCGGGTACAATTATCTGGGTGTCCGTGAATATCCGTCAGTGGATAATCCGATTATCTCTGTTACCTGCTCATACTCCGGGTGCTAATGCCGACGTTATTGAGAACCAGATAACCGAGCCACTGGAACAAAACATCAATGGTATTCCGGGAATCCGGTCTCTGTCCAGCGTCAGCCAACAAGGACAATGCCGTATTACAGTGGAATTTGAATTATCAGTCGATTTGGAAACAGCAGCCAATGACGTGCGTGACAAGGTGTCACGCGCACAACGTTACCTGCCTCGCGACTGTGACCCACCTACTGTCTCCAAGGCTGATGCCGATGCGCAACCGATCCTGATGGTTGCCCTCAAAGTGATAAACGCTCCCTGCTGGAACTAAGTGAAATAGCGGACTTGACCGTCAAAGAACAGCTACAGACAATTTCGGATGTAAGCAGCGTATCTATCTGGGGAGAAAAGCGTTACTCCATGCGCTTTTGGCTGGACCCAATAAAAATGGCGGGCTACGGAGTCACCCCTGTGGACGTTAAAAACGCTGTCGATAACGAGAACGTGGAGCTTCCTTCCGGTAGTATCGAGGGAAATACCACCGAGCTGACGATCCGAACACTAGGATTGATGCATACCGCAGATGAATTCAATGACTTGATTGTCAAAGAAGAGAATAACCGTATTGTACGATTCAGTGATATCGGTTACGTGCCGAACTGGGGCCTGCCGATATCAAGAGTTATATGAAAATGAACGGAGTTCCGATGGTAGGTGTCGTTGTCATTCCACAACCCGGTGCCAACCATATTGAAATCGCCGATGCTGTATACCAGCGTATGGAGCAGATGAAGAAGGACTTGCCCGACGATGTGCCGTACAACTATGGCTTTGATAATACCAAGTTTATCCGTGCATCTATCAATGAGGTAAAGAGACTGTATATGTAGCCTTTATTCTGGTTATCATCATCATTTTCCTGTTCTTACGCGATTGGCGCGTGACGCTGATTCCCTGCATCGTAATTCCGGTTTCGCTGATCGGAGCTTTCTTTGTCATGTACATAGCAGGTTTCTCCATTAACGTACTGACCATGCTGGCGGTTGTACTGTCTGTAGGTTTGGTAGTGGATGACGCCATCGTTATGACAGAGAACATCTATATCCGTATAGAACGAGGTATGAGTCCGTTCGAAGCAGGAATAGAAGGGAGCCAAAGAGATTTTCTTCGCTGTTATCTCCACCACCATCACACTGGTTGCGGTGTTCTTCCCATCGTATTTATGGACGGTACCAGCGGACGGTTATTCCGAGAGTTCAGTTTCGTTGTGGGGTTCGGTTATCATTTCTTCCTTCGCCGCATTAACTTTCACTCCTATGTTGGCAACCAAACTATTCATTAAACGGGAAAAGCAGAGATGGTTCTACAAACAGAGCCTTTTTTTGAAGGTATGAACCGGCCTATATGCCCGTTCACTGAATGCTTTTTTGAACCAAACGCATATATGGGCAATTCCTGTTTCACTTTTATTACTATTTGCCTGATTGGTATTCTGTGGAATGCAGTTCCCGCGGAAATGGCTCCACTTGAAGACCGTTCGCAAATCAGTATCAATACACGTGCAGCTGAAGGAGCCACTATGAATACATCCGTGACTATACCGAAGATATCAACAGCTTGTAGATTCCATTATACCTGATGCGGAATCGGTGACCGCCACGCGTTTCCAGTGGCAGTGGAAATATGCGTATCACATTGAAAGATATCAAAGATCGTGATTATACCCAGATGGAAGTTGCCGAACGTATTTCACAGGCCATCCGCAATAAAACGAAAGCACGTGCCTTTGTGCAACAACAGTCTTCTTTCGGCGGGCGGAGAGGAAGTATGCCCGTACAATATGTACTACAAGCTACTAGTCTGGAAAAGCTGGAAGAAGTACTGCCCAAGTTTATGGCTAAAGTATATGATAATCCCTACTTTCAGATGGCAGACGTAGACCTGAAGTTCAGTAAGCCGGAAGCCCGCATTCAGATTAACCGTGACAAGGCAGGCACAATGGGAGCCACTGTGCGTGATATAGCCGAAACACTGCAATACGGTCTCAGCGGACAGCGTATGGGCTATTTTTATATGAATGGAAAACAATATGAGATTTTGGGCCAGATAAACCGCCAACAACGTAATACACCGGCCAATATCAAATCTATTTACATACGAAGCGACAAAGGGGAAATGATTCAATTGGACAATCTGGTAGAATTTGTAGAATCCGTAGCTCCTCCTAAATTATACCACTACAACCGTTTTATTTCCGCTACCGTATCTGCCGGACTAGCAGATGGAAAGACCATCGGACAAGGTTTGGAAGAAATGGATAAAATCGCCGCCCAGACTTTGGACGAAACCTTCCGTACCGCCTTGTCGGGAGACTCCAAAGACTATCGGGAAAGTTCATCCAGTCTGATGTTTGCTTTATTCTGGCATTGATACTTATCTACCTTATTCTGGCAGCCCAGTTTGAAAGTTTCAAAGATCCTTCATTATCATGCTTACCGTACCGCTAGCCATTGCAGGAGCACTGATTTTCATGTATGCCGGAGGTATCACGATGAACATATTCAGCCAGATCGGCATTATCATGCTGATAGGTCTAGTGGCAAAGAATGGTATTTTGATTGTGGAATTCGCCAATCAGAAGCAGGAGGGCGGAGAAAACAAGATGTGCCATCCGGGATGCCGCATTACAGCGCTTGCGCCCTATTCTAATGACAAGTGCCTCTACTGTACTAGGACTGATTCCACTGGCATTCGCAACAGGAGAAGGCGCCAATCAACGCATCGCCATGGGTACGGCTGTTGTGGGAGGAATGTTAGTATCCACTTTGCTTACTATGTATATCGTACCGGCTATTTATAGTTATATTTCTACTAACCGAATCAAAATAACAAAAGAATGAAACAGAAAAGTATTTGCATGAAACATATCATATATAACTTTATGCATGTGCCTTCATGTCAGTTTCTTCCAGTGAAGGCGCAACAATCCTATACGCTGAAAAAATGTCTGGAGGAAGGGCTTGCAAACAATTATTCCATACGTATCACCCGTAATGAAGAACAAATCAGCCATAACAATGCCACATTAGCAAATGCCGGTTATCTGCCAACTGTTGATTTGTCTGCCGGATATACAGGAACGTTGGACAATACGGATACCAAAAGCCCGTGGCACCGGAGAGTCACAAAAATAATGGAGTCTATGACCAGACAGTTAACGTCGGCCTCAACCTCAACTGGACCCTGTTCGACGGATTCAATATCAGCACAACATACAAAAAACTTAAGGAATTGGAACACCAGGGAGAAACCAACACGCGTATCACCCTTGAGGATTTCATAGCGGACTCACCTCGGAATATTATAACTTTGTACAACAGGAAATCCGTCTGAAAAACTTCCTTTACGCTGTGTCACTTTCCAAAGAACGCTTGCGTATAGCAGAAGCGAGCCATCATATCGGTAAATTCTCCCGTCTGGATTATCAGCAAGCCAAAGTGGACTTCAATGCGGACAGTGCCCAATACATGAAGCAACAGGAATTGCTGCACTCCTCACGTATCCAACTTAATGAATTGATGGCTAACAATAATGTAAATCAGGCTATCGTCATCAAAGATTCCACGATTGACGTACATGGGGATTTGAAATTTGAGGAGTTATGGAATGGCACACTTGGCAACGAACGCTTCTTTGCTGAAAGCCGACCAGAACACCGTACTTGCCCAGCTGGATTATAAGAAAATCAACTCCCGCAACTATCCATATCTCAAATTAAATACCGGCTATGGATACACGTTCAACAAGTACGACATTAATGCAAATAGCAGAAGGGGCAACTTAGGCTTTAATGCCGGAGTTACTGTCGGATTTAATATCTTCGACGGCAACCGCCGCCGTGAAAAGCGCAACGCAACCCTTGCCTTCAAGAATCGTCGTCTGGAACGTCAGGAACTGGAGTTAGCCCTTCGTTCCGACCTTAGCAACTTGTGGCAAGCCTACCGTAACAACCTTCAGCTGCTGAATCTGGAACGGCAGAATCTTATGACTGCCAAGGACAATCATGATATCGCCATGGACCGTTATATACAGGGAGACCTCTCCGGTTTTGAAGTACGCGAGGCACAAAAGAGTCTGCTGGATGCCGAAGAACGTATTCTCTCGGCAGAATACAACACCAAACTTTGCGAAATCTCACTACTGCAAATCAGCGGAAAAAATCACCAAATATCTGGAGCAATAAAACATTGATTCTCACTGTTTTCATTGGGCTAATCATCTGATAAAAAGCGATTAGCCCAATTTTTATGCCATTAAGAACAGATATTACCCTTCATTCGCCGACCTTTTCTTCTACATTTGCACACACCATAACATTCACTTAACAATAGAAGTCATGAGACAAACAGCCTTTTTCTTTCTGTTACTTTTCATTCAGACCGGAGTTTCAGCCCAAGCAACAGATTACAGGAAACAACAGAATTACAAAGAATGGGTACACCTCGCTCCCAAGTTCAATGATGCCTTTTTCCGGACAGAAGAAGCACAACGCATCGGAGACAATGTATTACTGTATCAGCAAGTCACCGGAGGCTGGCCCAAAAACATCTATATGCCGGCAGAACTGACAGAGCAGGAATACACCAAAGCATGGAATGCGAAAGGAGACGTCAACCAAAGTACCATTGACAACAACGCCACGACAACTGAAATCCAATATCTGGCCCGTCTTTATCAAGCTACACAAAAAGAGAAATACAAAGAAGGAGTACTGAAAGGCATCCAATATCTGCTCAAAGCGCAATATGACAACGGCGGATGGCCTCAGTTTTATCCGCGTCCTACAGGATACTATGTCCAAATCACATACAATGACAACGCAATGGTCAGAGTCATGCAGCAGTTACGGGAAATCTACGAAAAGCAGTCTCCTTATAGTTTCATCCCCGATGAAACCTGCCAGCAAGCACGTAAAGCCTTTGACAAAGGAATAGAATGTATCCTCCGGACACAGGTTCGCCAAAACGGGGACCTGACAGTATGGTGTGCACAGCATGACCGCATCACACTGGAGCCCTGCAAGGCACGTGCATACGAGTTACCTTCATTGAGCGGACAAGAATCCGACAATATCGTGCTTTTGCTCATGTCTCTCCCCATCCATCGGAAAAAGTAATTGAATCGATAGAATCAGCCGTCAAATGGTTCAAGAAATCCGAAATAAAAGGAATACAAAAAGAATACTTCACCAACAGTGACGGAAAAAGAGATTACCGGATGATCCCTTGCGAAGATTGCCCCATACTATGGGCACGTTTTTATGAACTGGATACCAATCGTCCTTTCTTCTCCGACCGCGACGGAATTAAGAAATATGACATATCGGAAATCGGACATGAACGCCGGAACGGATATAGCTGGTACAACAAAGATGGCAGCAAAGTACTGGCAAAATATGAGAAATGGAAGAAGGAATTAAATAAAAAATAATATCGGAAGAAACGATAAGAGGGGGATGTCAAAAGTCAATAGTAATTAAACTCTCCTCCTTCAGGAAGGAGGATAATCCAGTTACTATTAACCTTTGATAACCTCTCATCTATTTCTATTTTCTATAACTTATTATCCTACTATATATTTAGCAACCTTTCCTGCACGATAGATCAGCCATACCAATCCCCATGAAACGGCGAAAGCAAGAATAGCGGCTACAGGTATCTGCAAACCAATCGGCATATTAATAGCTCTCATCAGCACGACCGACGGCCCTGTAAAGAAATAATGTATCATATAAATACCGAATCCGCATACAGTGAGATTCGCCAATGCCTTTTTCATTCTTTCCGAGTTCACTTTTACTTTCTTTGCCAGCATAAACACAGGTATCGTCATCATTACAACATTAAGAGAACAATAGGTAAAGAAGAGTTCCAGCATCTCATCCGTATATTCCGGCAATGCGGTTATATGCCTGAAACCTAAGAATGTCACCGCATAACCGACTGCAAACATGGAATGCCAATCGCCAACGTTTTCTTCAAAGGCTCCATTCCAGATTTTTCAGATAATGCCCCAACAACAGATAGCCATTGAAACCGGCAAAAGCATACAGCATTCCAAAAGAGTTCCATGAACAGGTTCCCCATAAATAATTAGAAACAAACTGATAATAATAAGGAAGCAGCAAAGTTAGGCCCCCCCCCAAGCCAGCAGAAACATCAGTTTGGCACGTTGAAGCCTTCTCTAGCTGAGAAAACCGGCAAATACAGATACAGCCCGATAAGCAGATAAATATACCACATATGGCTAAAATGGAGAAGTTGAACGTAATCATCAAAATATATTCCAAAGATACAGAGAATGATTGCTACCGCCATACTTCTGCAAGCATCCGTTACCTGCTGGCTACGATTACCTTTTGCCAACATAACCATGCTGCCACCATGACTCTGGAACAAATCAACATACGAGTCCATACGACCGGCAGTTGTCGGGCCCATAGAACCGCAAGCCATACCAGTCGGAGTCTTTGCCGGACCAGCGTAATAGATAGGATGATCTTTGATATACTGCGGCAAATCTTCGCCGCGATCCAAGCGTTCTTTCAGCTTAGCATGAGCGATATCGCGGCCTACAATAATAGTTCCGTTCAGAGACAGACGGGTAGCTACCGGATATTTGTCCAATTCTTTCAAGATATCCGCCATAGGCTGGTTCAGGTCAATCTTAACCACATCTCCTTCACCTGCTTCGCGCAGTGCTGCCGGAATCAGTTCACCCGGATGATTGTCCAACTTTTCAATCCAGATACCGTCTTTATTGATCTTACACTTTATATTACGGTCAGCCGAACAGGAAACACCCAGACCGATAGGACAGGAAGCACCGTGACGCGGCAAGCGGATGATACGGACATCGTGTGCCAGATACTTTCCTCCGAACTGTGCACCCAAACCGATATTGTGTACTTCAGCCAGCACTTCTTTTTCCAGTTCTATATCCCGGAAAGCGCGGCCATACTCGTTACCGGTCGTTGGCAATTCATCATAATAATGTGTAGAAGCCAACTTCACCGTCAGCAAGTTCTTCTCTGCTGAAGTACCGCCGATTACCAATGCAATATGATAAGGAGGACAAGCGGCCGTACCTAAAGTCTTGATCTTCTCAACGAGGAAAGGAACCAAAGTACCCGGGTTCAGGATAGCTTCGTTTCCTGGTATAGATAGGTCTTGTTCGCCGAACCACCCCCCTTAGTCACACACAGGAACTTGTATTCCATACCTTCCGTAGCTTCGATATCGATTTGAGCCGGCAGATTACATTTGGTGTTCACTTCGTCGTACATATTCAAGGGAGCATTCTGCGAATAGCGAAGATTTTCTTCCGTATAAGTCTTATAGACTCCCAAGGAAAGGGCTTCTTCATCACAGTAGCCAGTCCACACCTGCTGACCTTCTCACCATGGATGATAGCCGTACCGGTATCCTGGCAGAAAGGAAGTACGCCCTTTGCAGCAACTTCTGCATTACGCAGGAAAGTCAATGCTACATATTTATCGTTATCACTTGCTTCGGGATCACTCAGGATCTTAGCTACCTGTTCATTGTGTGAGCGGCGAAGCAAAAAGGAAACATCACGGAAAGCAGCATTAGCCATGAAACGGAAACATAATCTTTTGTAAGCAAATAATGCCCACGCAACAAGAATAGTTTCTTGTTACGGTGAACAATTCTCACCGTGATTTTTCATCATCAATGTCCATTGAAAAAGAACTCTGTTTACAACAAAATCGATGAATTAGTTTATCACTTATTGATATGTTCGATTCGTTTAATCAGTTCATTTGGGCATCTTCGATGTGTTTCAAAACAGTCACAAATTTTTTCAAAGTCACCGCGTACTTGTTCGAAATCCTGCTTCATATCATCGCGAGACCCATCCGCCCCGAATCCTGTCATTGAAGAAAGTGAGAACTCTTTACTTGCGTCTTCATATACCATTTTATCAACCCACACAGTCCATGCTTTCACGCTGTTATGTCCTACCGTTTCCGGATTCAAACCATAAAACTCCTGAATCTTATTATAAGCCCAAGTCCACTCATACGTATAGTAATTCTCGTGCATTTCCGCAAAGCTGGCATTAATGGATTTCAATCGGTTGACTGAACCATTCTCGATACCATCGAGCAATCGGTCTATTTCACTCTTAGGAGCAATCAGTCCGGAGATGTCCACCCATTCGCCGACACCGATTTCCGTATCCGGTTTCAGGTGCTGGCGGATCTCGTCATTACTTTGGAAATTAATGCCTTCCAATCGCTTTATGATGGAATTTCCCAAGAACTGGTGAATAGCGATTTCATAAAAACGAATTCCGTTATTCAAAGAAGAGTTCTTAATTTTAGCACTCTGGTAGGAGTAGATCTCTGAAGTTTCACCGGATACACGTTTAAGGTCTTTCAGAATGGAGCGTCCTTTAAACATCTTCTGAATAGTATAAGGACTCAGCAGATTATAATTGATATAATCCAGGCGATTCGGATCTTTTCGCTTGTCACGCTTTGGCCACTTCTGTGCATCGCGAATAGTACCGACACTTCTCAAATTAACTCCCGGAACCAAATAAGTCGTATTTCGCTGCTCTATCAGGTAAGAGAAAGGAAGGTTAGAAGTATCGGCATGATTCACGTGTCGCCCCATAACCAGAGAAGAAATGCCCCGACACGTGCGGGCCATAGGATATACGAGTCGGAAGTGGTCTTCGCTCCTCTCTCCATCGTTCCCTGATGGATAGGACCTAACTTATACATGTGGTTACTCTGATTGGACCCCGAACCCGCGTTCATAAACGAGAACATACCGGCAATCAGTAAAGTAGATTTGTGGTGTGTCACGGTAAAAGGACCTGCGAAAATAGCACATGCCTCACCGTTCTCTCCCTGACAATTACTAAAGAATAAAGAATCGGAAGCTGAGTAATTGTGTCCCAACTTACAGGATTGACCAACGAAACAACGAGTCAACATCGTACCGTCATCCACTTTAGAGCCAGAAGAGATGATAAAGTCATCACAGATTACACCATGTCCGATATGTACAGGTGCCGTCACATTACTATTGACGCTGCCATTTGTCAGGCGGCAAGTACCACAGATATGGCAGTAATCACCAATCCGGACATTCTTGATCGATCCCGTATTGAGGATCATCACATGATTGCCTATACTGCCTGTAGCAGAAGCATGTTTATTGGAATAATAATCCGCAATAGATTTCATACGGTTTATCAGCTCCGGGCGGTGGCGATACAATGCCAGTATGTACGCTTGGTGTGCCGACAGCTTATCATTAATCAGCACTTCACGCCCCCCCGTTTCATTAAGAACTGTCGCTTCTACCCCATTACCAAAAGTGCTCAGCCCGTCCACCAAAATGATATCCACATTTTCAATGAAGGTATCATTTCCGATTTCATAATTAGCAATGTAGTTCTGAATGTTTTCAATGCAGCAGTTATCCCCTACTGTCACATTGTGCAGAGTTACATGACGGAGTCCCGAGTGTTTCCTGATTCCTCCCGGCAGCGTAAATTCAGCATCAAATACGCCTAATTTCACTTCACCCGAGAAACGAGTATGATGGACGTACTCACAGTTAAAGCCCTCAGCCACGAAACATTCCCCCAATCATCGGCCAGACACGACTGGCTCTTCAACTGAAGTACTTCGTCTTCAGTCAGTTTACGATAGTCTTTCATATAGATAAAAAATAGATATGTACCGCCTCCCCCAATCAGTAAGCGGTACATTGATTATTATTCTTCCTCTTCGTAAGTCTGATAAAGAAAATCGTTATAGGGATACTTCTGAACGTGCAATTCTTTCACTCGCTGATAAACCACATCTTTCAGTTCGTCTATATTGATTCGTTCGCGGGCGGAAATAAAAGAGGTAGTTATCCTCCATCTTTGCCATCCACGTCTTCATCAGTTCTTCGAGTGTTAAGTTTTCCTTTGTTCGGGGGGTAAGGTCGTCCGGCGCTTTCTCCACGTAGGTATAAGCGTCTATTTTATTGAATATAAGTATCATAGGTTTGCCGCTGCCGCCAATGTCTGCAAGTGTCCTGTTCACCACCTCGATCTGTTCCTCAAATCCGGGGTGAGAGATATCGACTACGTGCACCAATAAATCGCTTCACGCACCTCATCCAAAGTCGATTTGAACGATTCCACCAGTTCAGTAGGCAACTTACGGATAAATCCGACTGTATCAGATAAGAGAAACGGCAGGTTATCGATGATCACTTTGCGCACCGTAGTGTCTAATGTAGCGAACAGCTTGTTCTCCGCAAACACTTCACTCTTGGAGAGAAGATTCATCATGGTTGATTTTCCCACATTAGTGTAACCTACTAGTGCAACGCGTATCATACGTCCTCGATTTTTGCGCTGGGTAGCTTTCTGCTTATCAATTTCAGCCAGACGTTCTTTCAGCAATGACATACGGTTCAAGATGATACGGCGGTCCATTTCGAGCTGCGTTTCACCCGGTCCACGAAGTCCCACGGAACCTTTACCACCACCGGCACCGGAACCGCCTCCCTGGCGTTCCAAGTGAGTCCAGAGCCGCTGCAAACGCGGCAACATATATTTATATTGTGCCAGCTCTACCTGTGTCTTCGCATTGGCTGTCTGAGCGCGCATCGCAAATATATCGAGAATCAATGAAGTACGGTCCAGTATCTTCACTTTCAGTTCGGCTTCAATATTACGTATTTGTTTCGCGGAAAGTTCATCATCAAAGATGACCATTCCTACTTCACGTTCTGCTTCCTCTTCGTTACGAATATATTGTTTAATCTCCTCAAAAAAAAAACTGTTGTCAATTCCGGCAAACCAATTTCCCTTTTCCGACATAAGTTACCGAATTGGCAGTCGGCAATTTCTGTGTAAATCGTTTTACTACTTCCGCCCCAGCCGTCTCAGCAAGGAAAGCCAATTCATCCGATTGTTCCGTTCCAGGATTCTGTGAAAGGAATATCTCCCCCACAACATCGTTGCCTCATACATATGCTCAGCCAAAAGAATCTTACACTGCGCAATAGCATTGTGATTCACCGGATCTGATTCTTCTGCATTTTTAATAGCCAGCATCAAATTGTTGCCACCAACAGAATAATAATGTTTCCACACGTTTCCTGTGCTGTAAGGAGAAATAGTATATACAGATTCATCCCAGCCACCGTAATCAAGTCCACCATCAACTTGACACTGCGAACTCATAGATAAAGGAATATAAAAGTCACCACCAGTGCGTGTTCCAGCCCAGTTTACAGCTACATAGTTAAACAAATACCCGGGATCAACTTTCTCGGCAGTATTGGGATCATGGTTAATATCGAGCCAATCGCTACATGAGGTAAACAGCCCACATGTCAAAGCGCTTAATGCATATGCTAATATTTTCTTTTTCATAATCATATTCGTTTAATTCTTACAATGTTAATCTGAGATTAAATCCGAAACTTCTGGTAGAAGGAATGCTGTTAAACTCTACACCACCTCCGATTTGAGAGGGACCAAAAAAGTTAGCTTCCGGATCAATATGTGGCACATGATCTTTAATAATCCATAAGTTACGTGCCTCAAAACCTAAATCCAATGATTTAACAAAAAAGCTCTTGAACCATTTGCGTGGGAAGCTATAAGACAACTGTACCTCTCTGAGTTTTACAAATGATGCATTATAGATATTCCCTTCATTATTACTAGAATTGGATATATGCTGCCAATAATCCTGCATACTCTTCACCGGCACATCATTAGGTCTGTAGGTTCCGTCATCCTGAAGGATTACGCCCGGTTCGATAAAAGAAGCATCTTCACGGTGAGCTATTGTTTCAGCAGCCAAACCGCTACTTCTTAAATTAGCAACAGTTTCTGAATACAAAGAACCTCCATGACGAATATCAATCAAGAAACTGAAGGTCAATCCTTTATAAGTAAGTGTGTTATTAATACCCATTGTAAAATCAGGATAAACATCTCCCAAGCGTACGTTATTAACAGTTTCTCTCAAACCTGTTTTAGAATTAATCACATAATTTCCTTGGTCATCACGTTTCCAGGCAGTACCGTACAAACCGAACGAATCACCTTTAGCAGCCTTAATTTGTAAACCGCTCAGTCCACTCGTTAACGTATATTCATCAAGTCCTTCAGCTAACTCCTCCACTGTCTGCTTATTTGAAGCAAATGTTGCATCCAGGTCCCATTTAAAATCACGTGTTTCCACAGGAGTCAACCCCAGAGTTACTTCAACACCTTTATTGGCAATCTTCCCGGCATTAATATTATTGGCAAAGTAGCCTGTTGACAATGGGACATCAATACTTACAATCTGATTCTTTGTAATATTGCTATAATAAGTCATATCCAAACGAATCTTTCCACCGAAGAAACGTAAATCAGCTCCGACTTCGAATGAACTTTGATTCTGAGGTTTCAGATTTTCATTCGGCAATACACGAGGGCCGGTAAAACCAACCAGTCCCATATGTGGGAAAGTATTAACATTACCCAGATATTGCAAAAAGTAAGTACTAGCGGGAGTATATTTAAATGCCAAATTGTACGGATCTTCATCACTACCCACATTAGCATAACTCAAACGAATCTTACCGAAATTCAGAATATCTTTGTTTTCCATCAACTCCGTGAAAATGAAACTACCGCTGATAGACGGATAAAAATAAGAACGATTATTGACAGGCAAAGTAGACGACCAGTCATTACGTCCTGTTACATTAATAAAAAGCATATCTTTGTATCCCAAGCTAATATCTCCATACAAACCGACAAGACGTTTCTTTTCATAATAATTCACCGGAGTAGTAGACTTCGCATTAGTATATGTATATAGCTCGTCAACAACCAGATTCTGAGCTTGCACATTTTCATTCTTCCATTCCTCCTGATAGAGATTATGCCCCATCATTACCTTAAAATGATAATCATTGGCAAAAGTCTTCTCATAGGAAACCATTAAGTCATTATTTATAATTCTTTTATACAAATTCCAAGTCTGGAACTTACCGTTCAAGGCTCCTACAGTACCTTTTGCATATACCTTACGCCTTCCTTCTGTGTAGAAATCCGTTCCGGCATTATTGGTGATAGTCAGTCCTTCAATCGGTTTATAAGTCAATGTGATATTACCAATCATACGATCTAAATTATTGGTAAACTTATTCTTATTAATAATCCAATATGGATTATTACTTTTACCTTCCGGGTCTAGCGTAATCTGTTTACCATTTTCATCAATCCAATTCTGCTTGATGTCATGAATATCAATCGTTCTTGGCAATCCATTGATCAATGGAATCAACAAGTTACTATCATTTGCACCCTGTGCCGGACGACCTTCAGAATCAGAACGTATATATTGAGCAGAAATACGTCCTGTGAAGTTATTAGTAAAGTTCATACCCGCATTGACAGAAAAAGCATATTTATTATAGTCAGAACCAGGTACAACACCCGTCTGATTAGTAGAAGTAAAGCTCAAACGGAAATCAGCCTTTTCACCACCTCCGGCTACTGATACATTATTAATATAACTCATTCCGGTTTCATAGAAATCCTTCACATTATCAGGATTTGCCTTCAAAGTCACTTTATCTCCTTTATAATCTGTAAATTGCTGATCTTGTACCGACGAAATCTTCGGTCCCCATCCATTCAACATCTTTACATTATACACACCATAACTGCCCTGTGCATATTCATTCTGGAAGTCAGGTAACTTGAGTACATTTTCAAATCGTGTAGAAGAGTTTACTGTTACAAACACCGGTGAGTTCTTCTTCCCCTTCTTAGTGGTAATAACGATAGCACCGTCTTTTGCACGCGCTCCATACAATGCAGTTGCAGCTGCCCCCTTCAATACGTTGATAGATTCAATATCATCTGAATTAATGTCCCCTGCACGATTACCGACATCAACTATACCATTAGTTCTGTCAGGGTTATAGGAACCATTGTCAATTGGAAGCCCGTCAATAATAAATAGAGGAGAAGAAACGGTACCAATAGACGAAGCTCCACGAATCTGTATACTTGAGCTACCACCTACTGTTCCGGACGACTGTGCAATTTGCAAACCTGCAATCTTACCAGACAATGAATTAAGTACATTACTTTCACGCGCTTTAGTTATTTCATCTCCCTTCACACTAGATACAGCATAACCTAGGGATTTTTCCGATCGCTTGATCCCCATAGCTGTCACTACAACTTCATCAAGATTCTGGGAATCAGACTTTAGCACGACTTTTAAAGTTGGTTTGATCACCACTTCAATTCAAAATATGCAAGACTAGCTTGTGGTAGTAACAAAAATCGGCAGAATTTTAAAACAGCAGATCTGCAGATGAAATATATCTGTCTACTATTGTCTCCTTGTGATATGCGATTGTTTGTATCAGCTTGCACCTTTAAATATAAAAGAAACGTTTAGTTTCGATATGATATATTCCCCTGTGACAAGAAAAACTATCAGTTAGAACAGATTTAGAAATTAAAACTACTTTTGGCTCTTCCTTTTAAAGCAATTAGATGTTCCTCGGTGAGTAACGATCTGTTCCTTTTAAAGGAACGGATCGTCCTTTAAAAGGAAAGAGTCCTGACATTGCACTTTTTATGTATATTACAGTCATTTATATGCGACAAATCACTTGTAAATTGCATATTCTTACATTGATTTATGCATTATTTTCTGCCATATTGTTAGATTCTGAATCAATTTTATTGAAACCAATCTTAAAAACAGGACATTCTTAGACAATCAATGTCTAACCTTTTTGTCTATTAGCTAATTTTGAATGGGCCGCTTTCTCAAGATCATGCACAATGGTCATATCCATGATATTGGCATATACCTGAGTTGTTTTCACGCTTT